>Ga0265338_10000270_pt1 | contig 94907 bp, 74 predicted proteins | sample 42126metaG_FD_193579 | JGI IMG/M metagenome (GOLD analysis project Ga0265338, IMG submission 193579) | Rhizosphere microbial communities from Carex aquatilis grown in University of Washington, Seatle, WA, United States - 4-21-26 metaG | ecosystem: Host-associated > Plants > Roots > Rhizosphere...
AGACCAGCGCATGCAGCAGCGCGTCGGGGGGCGGCCGTTCGATCAGCAACGCGCCGTGCGAGCGCACGTGCGCGTCGCCGTTCGCTGCGCGGCCGATCAATGCGCGCAGCGCGTGCGTCGTCACGAGCGACGGTGGCTCAGTCCGTCGCGGCCCGAACGAAGACCATTCGCCGCGCCGAGCAACGCTTCGGCCGCACGGTTCGCGAAGATCACGTGCGCGTCGCCGTCGACGATCAGCACGCCATGCACAAGCGCATCGAGCGCATCGAGCGCATCGAGCGCATCGCAGGGACCGGGCTCGCTGGCGGCGGGTTCCGCGGTGCGCTGTTGCACGCGGATCGCGTCGCGCCGATGTGTTGCCCGATGTGTGCGCAGACCTCGGGCCAGCGGCGTGCGTCGACGCCCGCGTCATGGATCGAATCGATCAGACTGGAAAGATCCGTGGCTGCCGGCATGCAGGGCTCCGTGCCCGAACGGCCGCACGACTGGGGCAAAGGCGAACGCGGAAATAAACGGACATTGCTGCAACGCGGCTTTATATGCACTTAAAAGCGCGTAAAAGCCGCGTTTGCAAACGGCCTGATGGCTCACTGCGACGCAGCAGATTCGTCCGTCTGAATTCAATAGATAGACGATAAATCCAACGTTTGCCTTACTTGTCGTTGTAAATCGCTTATCGTTTTGAAACGAGTCGTATCGACCACTGGACAAGCGCGCCGCGCTCACGATAATTGAGCGTTCCGAAAATCGAGGTGCATGCGAAAAAAATACGCGATGCGCGTTGCCCGTTCTTGCAGGCATCGCGGCGCGCCAGGGCGAGTTTTACCGGAGAGGATTGGCATGTCTGACGAGTATGAAGTGCACGGCCCGCACGATCATGCGGTGGAACACGCCGCGAGCGCCAACGGTGGTCATGGTGGTCACGGCGGCGGAGGAGGACACGGCGAGGGCGATCCGTTTGCGGGCCGCATGGCGGTGATGACCGCGATCCTCGCGTCGATCGGCGCGATCTTCGCGTACCAGAGCGGGACGAGCGAAAATCTCGCGCTCTACTATAAGAACGAAGCGGCGATCCGCAAAACGGAAGCCGCGAATCAGTGGGCGTATTACCAGGCCAAAGGCGAGAAACAGAATCTCGCCGAATTGGGCGCGGCGCTCTCGGCGAATGCGAGCGAAACGCAGCGCCGTTTCGCCGCCGATGCCGAGCGTTATCGCCTGCAAAAGGAACCGATCCGCGCGAACGCCGAATCGATTGAAAAGGAGGTGGCCCTCGACGATGCGCGCAGCGAAGCGCTCATGCACGGTCATCATGGCTGGGCGCAGGCCACGACGGCCATCCAGATTTCGATTGCGCTTACGGCGATCACGCTGCTCACGCGCCGCCGCTGGCTGCTTTATGTGTCGATGGGCATGGCGGCCGCGGGCGTGGTGCTCGGCGGCATGGCGTTCTTTGCGCCTTGAAACGCGTCAAATAGCGTTGAATGAGTAAAGCGTGCGGCGCGCGAATCAACCGCCGCAGACAATAGCCGTCAACAACAGCGGCACGACGGTTTCCACCGTGGCGGTGCTGTTGGCCTGACGCAGTCGCAGCCGCACCGAATCCTCCGGTGCGGACACCACCACGCCGTAAAGCGGCGAATCGATCTCCTTGCCCGTGCCACGGTGAAAGAGCGTGTCGCCGCGCTCATAGCCGAGCACCACATAGATCGGAAAGCCGAACGCGCTTAACCGGCCGCGCTGCATGGGCCGGAATGCATTCACCGAATTGGTTTCCACGCGGCTCGGTTTCGGGTCGATCGATTTTTCGTCGATGAGCGACGAAATGAACACGTGCGGGTTCGACGTGCAATCGAACTGCTCGTCATGCGAATCGGCGTGCGCGATTGCGGGCACCACTAACGCGGCGAGGCCCGCAAAAAACGTGACGACGGGAGTTCTGCACTTGCTCATGGCTGTGACGACTGAAACACCCAACTTGAAACACCCCGAAAGCTCATTCGACACCCAAATGGCACTCACGTTCAACAAGTCGCGGCACGCAATGTGCGCAGCGTCACGCTGCCGCATGCGCCGACCGGTGAGCGCGGGGTGCGATCCGGCCGCGCCGCGAAGGCGCGGTGCGGCCGGGGAGGGCGTCAAAGCATCGACTTCGCCTGGGTCAGGATCTTGTCGCAGACCTGGCGCGTGGCGGCTTCCTTGAGCCCGCCGCCCGAGAGATCGAGCTGCGAGCCGGTGCCGGTGGTGAGAATGCCGTTGCTGCCCTGTTGATAGCCGCTGTCCGTGGTGCTTGCACCGCCGGGCAATTTGCTGAGCAGTGAGTTCTTGACCCCGCTTGCGGCATCCGCATTGAGGTAATTGTTCTTGATGCAGTAACCAAGCACACCAGTGACGTTGCCGAGGCTGTTCGAAGTGACGGACGAGCCGGAGAGCGAGCTGCCGAGACTGCCTAATGCGTTTCCGGCCGAGCCGCCGTTACCGCCCTGGTTAAGCAGATTGCCGAGTTGAGCTTGCGCGGCGCCCCAGGGCACGAACAAGGCGAGGGCGAGCAGAGCGGCGGCGCGCGGTACAGACGTTTGCATACACGAACCTCCGAGGTGGTCAGAGACCTTCTAACTATAAATGGATTCGCTTTCACGCCTCGCGAGGGTGATCGTCGCTTTGAACTTCACGCCGTGCCGCATGCGGGACGATATGCAAGGTGCAACCCGGCGACCGAAATTGTCATCGTTGCGTCATTGGGTGCAGGCACAACCGAAGAGGGAAATTCAGCGAGGCGAAAGGCGCATTTTTCACTCCGTGCAGGAGACTCAAATGAGGCTCGAATGAGGCCACTTGCATACCGCTGCGCGCGGACGATTATTCGCACGCGAAGAAGAAAGCCCTTGCTTACAGGCACGTTTCAGCAAAATCCACGCCGTTTCAGGGGCTACTTTGTTTCTAACCGTAACACTTATTACGGCCCTCTTCGGTGGCTGGTTTCGGATGGTATGCTTCCTGCACAAATTCTCCCGTGCACGAGCGAGACCACGTTCCTTGCGTCAATTATGTGAATGCGCGCACGTTCCAGGTGCGGCTTCGACGCAAATGAGCCAGGTAGAAAAGCATATGGTGCAACCGGGCATTCCAACGCGGACATCAAGATTCGCGCGTGAATGCTCAGTCACTGCAGCCCCGGTCCGGCTGCGTGGAGAAACGTAATGAATTTCGAAGAACTGAGCGATGACGAGTGGATGATGGTCTCGTCGCTGGTATCCGATGAACCGCCTATTCGACTCAATCGCCGCGGCCGCCCGCGCGCAGAGCCGAGGATCGTTGCCAATGCCGTGCTGTGGATTCTGGCCACCGGTGAATCGTGGTCGCGTCTGCCTGCGCGCTATCCATCCGGGCCCACGTGCCGCCGTCGTTTCGACGAATGGCACGTGAGCGGCACGCTCGTCGAGATCGTCAAACGGCTCACGCAGGTCGGGCGGCAGTTCGTCTATGTGCCCGAGCCCGTCGTGCCTGCCGTACCCGCTGCGTCTGCCGCGGCCGCCGCATCTTCCGCTGCGGCAGGTGCGCTTACGCAGGCTGCAGCCGTCGAAGAGGCGGCTGAGGACGATGGCTTGCCCGCCGTTTACTGGAAGAGCCCCGAAGCGTGGCAAGCGCCTGCGAATGTCGTCGCCGATGCGCCGCTTGCCGATGCGATCGAGAGCATGACACGTCAACTCGCGTGTGCCGTCGAGCCGGCTATTACACGGAACGCGACGCAGAAAGTGGCAACTTCTGCGGCATCGGCTGCACCCATGCGCGCGAGCACACCCGTTCCCGTGCCGCATGACGAGAGCCCCGCGACTGCGCGCAGCGCGCTATGGACGAGCGATGGCCTGCATCCGGTGCAGATTGCGGAATGGCGCGGCTACGTGATCAACCTCACGATGCAGCCCGTGCGCAATCGCATGTATCGTGCGGCTGTTGAGATCCTCAAGGACGATAAACGCGTCGAGCGTTCGGGCCTGATCGGTCCGCGGTTCCAGGACCGCGATTCGGCGAAGCAGTTTGCCTACGACTGGGCACGTAAATGGATCGAGCGCGAATGCCGCGGTGCGTCGCTTGCTCCGTCCGTTCAGAGCGCTCAGCGCACGGCGGGCACGACCGTTACGCGCTCGCCCAACGCGGTCGTCACGCGTCCCGCGCTGCCTTCGGCACCGGGCACGCCTGGCAACGTGCGCCTTGCGCCTTTGCAGCGCTACACGTCCGCGAGCCCGCTGCTGCCCGGTAAAGACAGCAGCGATGTCGACGCGAGCACGAGCAGCGGCGCCGCCGAGCGTCGTATCGCCGAAACGCAATACGGTCCTTTCCGGCGGACGCTCGCCGGCTAATTCGCCGGCTAATGTGCGCTTCGGCGTGCGCCCCGGCACACCCCTCCCGACACGAACATCATGAGGCGCGGCGCAGGCGGCGATAACGCCGCCCTCGCTCTCATTGCCGGCCGTATTGATCGTCGAGACGCACGATGTCGTCTTCGCCGAGATACGAGCCCGATTGCACTTCGATGATTTCGAGCGGCATTTTGCCGGGGTTTTCGAGCCGGTGCGCGACGCCGAGCGGAATGTACGCCGATTCGTTTTCGGACACGATGAAGCGCTCTTCGCCGCGCGTGACGAGTGCCGTGCCGCGCACGACGACCCAGTGTTCAGCGCGATGATGATGCATCTGTAGCGACAGACGCGCGCCCGGCTCGACGACGATGCGCTTCACCTGGAAGCGTTCTCCGCCGTCGACGCAGTCGTAATGTCCCCACGGGCGATGCACGAGCCGATGCGTGACGGCCTCGTTGCGGCGCTGTTCGCGCAGGCGTTGCACGATTTTCTTCACATCCTGCGCGCGCGAACGGTCGGCGACGAGCACGGCGTCCGCCGTTTCGACCACGACGAGATCCTGCGTGCCGAGGCACGCAATGAGCCGGCCATCGGAATGCGCGAACGTATCGCGCGCGTCTTCGAGCATCACGCGGCCTTGTGCGACGTTGCCGTTCTCGTCCTTCGGCGTGACCTGCCATACGGTGTCCCACGAACCGAGGTCGGTCCAGCCCGCGGTGAGCGGCACGACCACGCCGGCGGCAACGGACCCATCGCCCGTGAGCTTTTCCATGACCGCGTAGTCGATCGAGTTCGACGGCGCCTGCATGAATGCTTCGCTGTCGACGCGGAAAAAGTCGCCGTCCTGGCTGCCGTTTTTCACGGCGCTTACGCAGGCTTCGTAAATCGCAGGCTGAAAGTGGCGAATCGCCTTCAGCCACGTGGACGCGCGCACGATGAAAATGCCGCTATTCCACCAGTAGCGTTGCGACGCGACGTATTGCTTCGCCAGTTCGAAGTAGGGCTTCTCGACGAAACTGCTGAGGCGTCGAGTGCCGTCGGGCTCGTCAGCGACGAGCGGTTCGCCGACCTGAATGTACCCGTAGCCCACTTCGGCGTGCGTCGGCACGATGCCCATCGTCACGATGTGGCCCGCCGCCGCGTGGCGCACGCCTTCGGCCACGGCCGACTGGAATGCGTCGAGGTCCGTGAGCGCGTGATCCGCCGGCATCGCCACGAGTATGCCGTCCTGCTGCCCGGCCGTGACCGAAAGCGCGGCGAGCGTGAGCGCGGGTGCGGTATCGCGTCCCGCTGGTTCCAGGATCAGGCGCGCGCGTTTGCCTTCACGCCGCAAATGCTCGGCCGTCGTGAAGCGATGTTCTTCATTGCACACGACGAGCAATTGATCCGCGAGCGTTACGCGTTCGGCTAGCGCATCGAGGCGTCCCGCCGTTTCGGCGAGCAGCGAACGCTCGCTGACGAGGTTGATCATCTGCTTCGGATACTGCTCGCGCGACAGTGGCCAAAGCCGCGAACCCGCGCCGCCCGCCAGCACGACAGGGCAGACCTGCAGCGCGTTACGCGACGCGGCGCCGGCCGTAACCGTGTGCGCCGCTGCTGTTGTGGAGCCCGTATCGGACATCTCGCTCTCCTGAAAGGGTTTCGGTTCACCGATTTGTAGCATGCTTAAATTCCATAATAAAAACGAAGGCAATTAAGAAACTCGAAAATATTTTTTTAAAGCCAGATATCGTTTTTATTCAGGAGGCGAAGCGGTAAAAAATAAAGGAATGGCCGGCTGAAATTCGTGATGCGGTGCGCGGCGGGGTTCGGGTGTTCGCTGCAAAGCAGGAAGAATGTGCCGGAATTCCCGCATGTTTCGACCCCGGCGCAGGCGGGAAAATGAAAATTTTTCCGAAAATATTCGATAAAAAATGCGCTCGAAGGCCCGATACATTTCGAGATTTTTTTGTGCCTTGCGGAATCAATTTTTATCGCGCCTTATTAGGGTTAATTCGGATGCGATTCAACGGTGCTGGCGCGTGCCGCCCACCGCATTCCACGATTGACGATTAACGACGCGGCAGCCGCGACCCAGGCGCGTGGCTGCGATCCTTTATTAACCCGAGGTGCCGGATATGCTCAGCGTTTTCGCCAGAATCTTCGACATTGCCGCGATTGCCGCGGCCGCGCTGGTTGCCGCCGCATTGCATCACGGAAGGTTCGTCGCGCTCAGCGACGCGGAAAGCGTCGCGCTGGCCTTTAACTGCCTGCTCGCGATCTGGATGTTCCCGGCACTCGGCATCTATCAGTCGTGGCGCGGCAAATCGCTCTATGACCTGTTCGCGCGCATGGGCATCGCGTGGATTGCCGTGGAAGCCACCGGCATCCTGCTCAGCTTCAGCGTGCACCGTGCCGATTCGCTGTCGCGGCTGTGGCTCGCGTGGTGGGCCGTCGCCGCGGCCGCATTGCTGATCGTCTCGAAGGCGCTCGTCTACATGGTGCTCAAGGGCCTGCGTCGCGAGGGCTATAACCAGCGCGACGTCGCCGTGGCGGGCGGCGATCGCTACGGCCGTTTTCTGATCGAGCAGATGCGCCATCACCCGGAAGCGGGCTTTCGTCCCACGCTGCTGTTCGACGAAGACAGCGACGCGCACGGCGAAGCGACGGTCGACGGCGTGCCGGTCGAGCGCAATCTGCAGGCCATGCTGGAGCTGGTGCGCGAGCGCGGTATCCGCGAATTGTGGCTTGCCTTGCCGATCTCGAAGGAGCGCACGATCCATCGCATCGTGATGGAACTGCGCAATGACTTCGTGAATATCCGTTTCATTCCGGACGTGCGCAGCCTCTCGCTCTTCAGCCAGCCCGTGGTGGATCTGCTCGGCGTGCCGGCGATGAACCTCGCGGCGTCGCCGATCACCGATCTGCGTGTATTGCCCAAGCGCGTATTCGACCGGCTGTTCGCCGCGTGCGTGCTGGCCGCGCTCGCGCCGCTGCTCGCCGTAATCGCCATTGCGGTGAAGTGTTCGTCGCCGGGGCCGGTGCTGTTTCGCCAGCGTCGCAAAGGTCTCGACGGCAACGAATTCGAAATCTACAAGTTTCGTTCGATGAAAATGCACGCCGAAACGGTGGGCCAGGTCACGCAGGCGCGCCGCAATGACCCGCGTATCACGCGCGTCGGTGCATTCCTGCGCCGCACGAGCCTCGATGAACTGCCGCAATTCATCAACGTGCTCAAGGGCGAAATGTCGGTCGTGGGACCGCGCCCGCACGCGCTCGAACACGACGACATCTACAAGAACCTCGTGCGCGGCTACATGCAGCGCTATCGCATCAAGCCCGGCATCACGGGCTGGGCGCAGGTCAACGGCTTTCGCGGCGAAACCGATCGCGTGGAGAAAATGCGCGACCGCGTCCGTTTCGACCTCCACTACATGCAGAACTGGAGCTTCATGCTCGATCTGAAGATCGTCGCGATGACGATGTGGAAAGGCTTCGCAGGACAAAACGCATATTGAGTCGCTCGGGCGCGCGGCGTGCTCCATGACGCCGCAGCGCTCGCGCAGGGCAACCGGTATTCACATTTGAGGTGGGCATGAATCTGACGATCATTGGCAGCGGTTATGTGGGTCTCGTAACGGGCGCGTGTCTCGCCGACATCGGCAACGACGTGTTTTGCCTCGATGTCGATGCACGCAAGATCGACATGCTCAATCAGGGCGTCGTGCCGATTCACGAGCCGGGCTTGCAGGAAATCATCGAGCGCAATCGCCGCGCGCGGCGCCTCACGTTCTCGACCGACGTGGCCGCGGCGGTTGCGCACGGCGACGTGCAGTTCATTGCCGTGGGCACGCCGCCCGATGAAGACGGCTCGGCCGATCTGCAATACGTGCTCGCCGCCGCGCGCAATATCGGGCGGCACATGAACGGCTTTAAAGTGATCGTCGATAAATCGACCGTGCCCGTGGGCACCGCCGCGCTCGTGCACGAAGCCATCGCGGGCGAGTTGCGCAAACGCGGGCAATCGCACATGTTTTCGGTCGTGTCGAATCCCGAGTTTCTGAAAGAGGGCGCCGCAGTGGAAGATTTCGCGCGGCCCGATCGCATCGTGCTCGGCTGCAACGACGACGTGCCCGGCGAGCGCGCGAAAGAAGTGATGAAACGCCTTTACGCGCCGTTCAATCGCAATCACGAACGCACGCTGTACATGGACGTTCCGTCGGCCGAATTCACGAAATATGCCGCGAATGCCATGCTGGCGACGCGCATTTCGTTCATGAACGAACTCGCGAATCTCGCGGATCGCGTGGGCGCCGACATCGAATCCGTGCGTCGAGGCGTGGGCTCCGATCCGCGTATCGGTTACGACTTTCTGTATGCGGGCTGCGGTTATGGCGGCTCGTGCTTCCCGAAGGACGTGAAGGCGTTGATACGAACCGCCGGGGACTTCGGCGAATCGCTGCAGATTCTGCGCGCTGTCGAGTCGGTCAACGGCGCGCAGAAACTGGTGCTCGCGCAGAAGATCGTCACGCGTTTCGGCTCGGATCTGACCGGGCGGACGTTCGGCGTCTGGGGTCTCGCGTTCAAGCCGAACACGGACGATATGCGTGAAGCGCCGAGCCGCGCGCTGATCGCCGAGTTGCTTGCGCGCGGCGCAACGGTGCGCGCCTACGATCCGGTCGCCGCAAACGAGGCACGGCGCGTGCTCGCATTCGATCTCGCGAACGCGCCCGATCACGCAGCACGGCTTACGTTCGTCGATGACGCCATGGATGCCGCCGACGATGCCGATGCAATCGTCGTCGCGACCGAATGGAAAGTTTTCAAGGCACCCGATTTCGAAGCGCTTAAATCGCAGCTGAAGTCGCCGATCGTGTTCGATGGCCGCAATCTCTACGATCCGGCCGCGCTGCAGGAACTCGGCATCGAGTATCACGCCGTTGGCCGCGCGAGCGCGACGCTGGAGGGCCGTGCGCGCGCCGCAGCGGCGGTGCGCGCGCAGGTCGTCGCCTGATCGCCGGTCACGGATTGCGTCCACGAGCGAAAAGAAAGGGTGCAGCCATGTTCAAGAACGTGCTGATCGTCTGTCACGCGAACGTCTGCCGCTCGCCGGCAGCGGAACAACTGTTTCGCGCGGGCTTTTCGCGCCTTTGCGAACGCGCGCCGTCGCGCAAGGGCTCGTTTCAGTCGGCGGGCCTGCGCGCGCGGGAAGGCGCCAACATGGACCCGGTGATGCAGCGTTTGCTCGCGGAACGCGGCGTGGCCGTGGGCAAGCATCGCTCGCGGCGGCTCACGAGCAGTCTCGTGCGCAACGCCGACCTCGTGCTCGTCACGGAACACCATCAGGTGTCCGCCGTCGAGCGCATAGAACCGACCGCGCGCGGCAAGGTGTACGCGCTCGGCAATTGGGAGAACTCGGACGTCTCCGATCCGCACGGCCTCGATGAGGATGCGTATCGCGACAGTATCGAGTTGATGGATCGTCTGGTGAAGGGATGGTTGAGCCGAATATGCTAAAAATGAAACTTACTGTCGTGCTGGCGCTGAGTGCGTTCGTTGCCGCGTGCTCGACCGTGCCCGGCAATTACCTCGATACGTCGAATCTGCGTGAAGAGCCGTCGAATCAGCCGCAGCAGCAATATACGGTGCATCTGATCGACGCGCAGCTCGTGATGCAGCAGGCCGCGGCCCGCGCCGCGGCGGAGCATCAGGCGCCGCCGCCTTCGCGTTACGCCGATGCGGCCAGCTACGTTTATCGCATCGCGCCGCAGGACATTCTCGGCGTCTCCGTTTTCGATCACCCGGAACTCTCGACGCCGCAGGGCTCGACGTTCTCGGCCGGCGGCAACACCACGCAGACGATCGGTCAGGCGCTCACGCAGCCCTATACGAACGCGCTGCCGGGCGAGGCCGATCCGTATGGCCAGACCGTCGCCTCCGACGGGACGATCTATTTTCCGTTCGTCGGCCGCATCCACGCGGCGGGCAAGACGCCGGCCCAGTTGCGCGACCAGCTCGCGTCCGGACTCGGCCCGTACGTGAAGAATCCGCAGGTTGACGTGCGCGTGCTCGCCTATCGCAGCCAGAAGGTGCAGGTGACCGGCGACGTCAAGACGCCGGGCCCGCTCGCGATGAGCGACGTGCCGCTCTCGCTCGTCGATGCGATCACGCGTTCGGGCGGCACGACCGACAACGCCGACATCAATCGCGTGCGTCTCACGCGCGGCGGCAAGCTCTACGTGCTCGACGCGAACCGCATGCTCGATTCGGGCGACACGAGCCAGAACGTGATGCTTCAGGACGGCGACATCATCAACATCCCGGATCGTTCGGATAGCAGAGTATTCGTGCTCGGCGAAGTCAAGACGCCGACGCAGACGAACATGATCCGCGGAAAACTCACGATTGCCGACGCGCTCACCCAGGCAAACGGCATTCTCGATACCGACGCGAACCCGCGCCAGATCTTCGTGATGCGCGGCATGAAAGACAACCCGACGCAGCCGGAGATTTTCCGGCTCGACATGACGCAGCCCAACGCGATCATGCTGTCGTCGCAATTCCAGCTCAAACCGCTGGATGTCGTGTACGTCGGCACGGCTGCATCCACGACGTTCAACCGCTTGTTGCAGCAGGTGCTGCCGACCATCCAGACCGTTTTCTTCATGAAGCAGATCACGCGCTGATCCGCGCATCGACCGGAAAACGAAAACAGGAACGAGCAACACTCACCCTTGGGGATCGAAACATGAGCATGCAAATCACCCCGCAGGCGGCCCCGGCGGCCCGCACCGAAGAGGAGGACGTGGTCCTCGGCCAGTTGTTGCGCGTCATATTCGACGACATCGGCTGGCTCATCGCGATCGCGGCGGCCGTGATCGCCATCGCCGTGTTCTATTGCTACGTGGCCAAGCCGGTTTATTCGGCCGATACGCAGGTGCGCGTCGAGCCCGCCGATTACACGTCGCAGGCGCTGACGCAAACGCAGACCGGGGCGTCGATCAACAGCGGATCGTCGACGTCCTTGCCCACCGACGCCGAGATCGAAATGATCAAAAGCCGCAGCGTGGTCGAGCCTGTCGTCAAGCAGTTCAAGCTGAACTTCTCGGTGGCGCCGGTCACGATTCCGGTGCTCGGCAGCCTGGCGAACCGGCTCGCGACGCCGGGCACGCCCGCAAGGCCGTGGTTCGGGCTCGACGCGTTCGCGTGGGGCGGCGAAATTGCCGACGTCGATTCGGTGGAAGTCGATCCTTCGCTCGAAGGCAGGAAGCTCACGATGACGGCCGTCTCCAACGGACGCTTCGTGATCGACGGTCCCGGCGGCGAGCGGCTGCTCGAAGGCGTCGCGGGGCAGACCGCGCAGGGCAATGGCGTGACGATCCTCGTCAACAGGCTCGTTGCGCGCCCCGGCACGCGCTTCGTCGTGGTCCGCATGAACGACCTCGACGCGGTCAGCGCGTTCCAGAACGCCATTCAAGTGCAGGAACAGGGCAAGCAAACGGGGGTGATCGATATTTCGCTTTCGGATAACGATCCCGGGCATGCCGCCGAAATCGCAAACGCGATTGCGCAGTCGTATCTACGCGTTCACGTCGAGAGCAAGCAGGCCGATGCGAGCAAGATGCTCGACTTCCTGCGCAGCGAGCAGCCGCGCCTGAAATCGGACCTTGAACACGCCGAGGCCGCGCTGACTGCGTATCAAAGCAAGTCGGGGTCGATCAACGCGAGCGACGAAGCGAAGATCTATCTGGAAGGCAGCGTGCAGTACGAGCAGCAGATTACGGCGATGCAGTTGCAGATCGCTTCGCTGCAGCAGCGTTTCGGCGACGCGCATCCGCTGTTGATCGCCGCGCGCAAGCAGCTCGCGGAGCTTCAGGGCGAGCGCGAGAAGTACGACACGCGTTTCCGCGACCTGCCCGCGACCGAAGTGAAAGCGGTGCAACTGCAACGCGATGCCAAGGTGGCGGAAGACATTTACGTCCTGCTGCTCAATCGTATTCAGGAACTTTCCGTTCAGCGCGTAGGCACGGGCGGCAACGTGCATATCGTCGATGCCGCGATGCGTCCCGGCAAGCCGTCGAAGCCGAAGAAGCTGCTCATCGTCTCGGCGGCCTCGCTGCTCGGCCTGATTCTCGGCACCGGTTTCGTGCTGCTGCGCCGCAATCTTTTCAAGGGCATCGTCGACGCGGACCAGATCGAACGCTCGTTTCATCTGCCCGTATATGGTCTCGTGCCGCTGTCGACGGAACAGATGGTGCTGGAAAAGCGCGCGCCGACGCGCGGCGGAACGCGCATGCGCGAGGTGCTCGCGAACGCGTACCCGAAGGACCTCACCGTCGAGAGCCTGCGCAGCTTGCGCACGTCGCTGCAATTCAGCGTCATGGATGCGCGCAATCGCGTCGTGATGCTCACCGGGTCGGTGCCGGGCGTCGGCAAGAGCTTCCTGACCGTGAATCTCGCGATGCTGCTCGCGCACTCGGGCAAGCGCGTGTTGATGATCGACGGCGACATGCGGCGCGGCGCACTCGAACGCCACCTCGGCGGCTCGCCCGAAAACGGCTTTTCCGAACTGCTGTCGGGCCAGATTTCACTGGACGAAGCGATTCGCGCGACGGAAATCGACAATCTGCACTTCATTTCGTGCGGGCGCCGGCCGCCGAATCCTTCCGAGCTGCTGATGTCGCCGCGACTCGGCCAGTACCTCGACGGGCTTTCGAAGCGCTACGACGTGCTGCTCATCGACACGCCGCCTGTGCTCGCCGTGACCGATGCGGCCATCATCGGCGGGCATGCGGGATCGACGTTCCTCGTGCTGCGCTCGGGCATTCATTCGGAAGGCGAGATTGCCGATACGCTCAAGCGGCTGCGCAATGCGGGCGTGCGCGTGCAGGGCGGCATCTTCAACGCGGTGCCGCAACGCGCGCGCGGCAGCTACGCCTATGGCTACTCGGCGGCGCAGGAATATCTGAGCGCCTGATTTATGGATCGACATCATTCAAGCGGAGATCGCGCGATGAAAGTGACCGTGATCGTGCCGACGTATCGTCGTCCTGACGATCTCGCGCGATGTTTGTCCGCGCTGCTGTGCCAGGCGCGCACGCCGGAACAGATTGTCGTGGTGGCGCGTGCCGACGACGCAGCCACGCATGCCTGTCTCGCGGACCACGTCACGCCGCGCGTGCTGAACGTGGACGTGGCGATCGTCGCCGAGCCGGGGCAGGTTGCGGCGCTCAATCGCGGGCTCGAAGCCGCGACGGGCGACGTGATCGCCATCACCGACGACGACGCCGCGCCGCGCAGCGACTGGGTCGAGCGCATCGCCGCCGCATTCGAAGCGGACGGCGAACTCGGCGCACTCGGCGGGCGCGATTGGGTTCACGAGGGCGGCCGCATCCTCGACGGCGAGCGCGAAATGGTCGGCCAGGTCCGACGTTCGGGACGCATCATCGGAAATCATCATCTCGGCGTGGGCGAAGCGCGAGAAGTCGATCTGCTCAAAGGCGCGAACATGAGTTATCGGCGCGCGGCCATCGGCGATGTGCGCTTTGATAAACGCTTGCGCGGCACCGGCGCGCAAACGCATAACGACATGGCGTTCAGCATGAGTGTGAAGCGTGCGGGCTGGAAGCTCGTCTATGACCCGCTCGTCGCCGTCGATCACTATCCGGCGGCGCGCGCGGGAGAGGACCCGCGCAATGCGCAGACGCTCGCGTCGATGCGCAATGCGGCGTTCAATCTGCATCTGATCTTGCGCGGCCATCTGTCGCCGCTGCATCGCGAGGCCGCGTGGTGGTGGTACGCGCTGATCGGCACGCGCGTTTATCCGGGCCTTTTGCATGCCGGACTCAGCGCCTTGAAGGAAGGATCGCGGGCCGCGACCGTCGCACGCTGGCGCGCGGTGCGAAACGGCGCGCGCGAGGCGCGCCGGGCGCTTGCATAAAGCAGCGCCCTCGAACACACGGAGGACCCTGAATGAGCAGTACGCAAGTCCACGTTCATCTTTTTTACGGCGCCGATCCGCGCCGCTATCGCAAGGGCGAAAACATCGGCTCGTTGTACGGCTACCATCACGCCGGGTCGGCCGAATTCGCGCTCGATTATTCGCGCGATTCAAACGAGATTGCGCCGGTCCGTTTCGCACGCCGCGCGTTGAAAGCGGCGCTCGGGTTCGATTTCATTCATACGTGGCGCAATCGCCGCGCGATTCTGCAATCGGACGTGATCTGGACGCACACGGAGCAGGAGCATCTGGCCGTGTCGCTGCTCTTGCTGATGAACGCACGCAAAGGCGGCGATCGGCCTTTGCTGCTCGCGCAGAGCGTGTGGCTTCTCGATCGCTGGGCCGGTTATGGCGCGCTGCGCCGCGCGTTCTATCGCAAGCTGCTTGCGCGCGCCGATCTGCTGACCACGCTCGCGAGCGAGAACGCGGCGCTCTGCGAGCGTTATTTCGGCCGCGAAGCGCGTCGTGTGCTTTATGGTCTGAATACGCAGGATTTTCCGTTGTGCCCGCCGTCGCATTGGCAGCCGCATGAGCCGTTGCGCATCGCCGCCATCGGCAACGACCGCGACCGCGACTGGACTACGCTCGTTGCCGCGTTGGGCCACGACGCGCGCTATCAGGTGCGTATCGCAACGCGCCGACGCATGCCCGCTTCGGCGCGCGCATCGAACGTGGAGATCGTGCGCGTATCCGGCATCAAGCAGCAGCACGCGCTTTATGAATGGGCGGACATTATCGTCGTGCCGTTGCGCAATAACGCGCACGCGTCCGGCATTACCGTGATGCTGGAGGCGGCGGCCCTCGGCAAGCCGATGGTGGCGACGAAAGTCGGCGCGCTCGACGATTACTTCGATGAAAAGGCTGTCTCGTGGATTGAGCCGTTAGATCCGCGGCAATTGCGCGACGCAGTGAACGCGCTCGCTGCGAATCCCGCGCAGACACTCGATCGGGCGCGCGCCGCATGCGAGCAATTGCGCACGCGCGATCTGACCACGCAGCATTTTGCGCAGCAGCATGTGCAACTGACGCGCGAAATGCTGCTTGAGCGCGAGGCGCACTATGCGCGCGCGGCTTCGGCGGGCGGGGCGGGTTCCGCGCGCGAATTGCCGCGAGGGATGTGACGATGCGCATTCCGTCCGCCATGCCGGGGTCCGTGCCAGGACCCATACCGGGACCTTCGGCGCCCGCGTTCAATACAGCGAGCGCGCCCGCTCGCGGGCATTCGGGCCTGCGCCGCGCACTCGGCCGCGACACCCTTCCGCCGCTCGCGCTCTGGCTCATCACGGCGCTGCTCGTGGCCGCGCACCAGGGCACGGTGCTCACGCTCCTGTTTCCCGTGCTCGCGGTGATGACGGGCCTATGGCTCTATTTCGTGAATCCGGTGCGCTACATCGGTTTCATGTGGTGGTTGTGGTTTCTGAGTCCCGAAGTGCGTCGCCTCGCCGATTACGGCAAGGGCGGGTTCACACCGACGAGCATGATCCAGATCGCGCCGCTCGCGGTCACGATGATCAGCGGCATTTCGCTGCTGCGTTATTACCCGCTGCTTGCGCAGCGCCGCGGCCTGCCGATTTTGCTCGCGCTCGCCGGCATCGGATACGCGTTCGTCGTGGGCGTGCTCGCGAGCGGCCCGGCGGCGGCCGTCTACGATCTCGCGAACTGGGTCTATCCGTTCCTGATCGGCTTTCACATCATGGTGCTCACGCGACAGTATCCCGAGTCGCGCGACACCATCGTCAACACGTTCATCTACGGCATGCTCGTAATGGGCGCGTACGGCCTCGTGCAATTCTTCGTGATGCCGCCGTGGGACGCGATGTGGATGATCGGCTCGAACATGAACTCCCAGGGCGATCCGGTACCGTATGGCGTGCGCGTATTCAGCACGATGAACTCGTCGGGACCGTTCGCGTTCGCGATGATGGGCGCGATGGTGTTCGTGATGGCGGCGAAGCATCGCGTGCGCTGGGTCGCCGCCGCGCTGGGCTTCTTCGCGTTCGCGCTCTCGCTCGTGCGCTCGACGTGGGGCGGCTGGGCCATCGCGATGCTGATTCAGCTGATGAAATCGAGCAATCGCGTGCGCGTACGCATCGTCGTCAGCGCGATCGTGATCGCGGGCGTCTGCGTGCCGCTCCTCACGATGGGGCCGGTCGCGGACCGCATGCAGCAGCGCCTGAATACGCTCGGCAATCTCAGCAACGATCAGAGCTATGAAGCGCGTAACCAGTTCTACGCGGACTTCGCGAAGACCGCGTTCACCGACGTCACCGGTGAAGGGCTCGGCGCGACCGGCGCTTCGACGAAGCTGTCGAGCAACAACGGCGAACTCGGCAAGTACGGCAGCTTCGACAGCGGCGTGATGAACATTCCGTTCGTGCTCGGCTGGCCGGGCACGCTGCTGTACATGTCGGGCGTGCTGTGGCTGCTCGCGCGCGCGGTTCGCACAGCGCTTCGGATGCCTGAAGATCGTTACGTGTGCGCGTGCCTGAGTCTCGCGCTGTCGATCTTTGCCATGCTCGTGTTCACCAACTCGCTGGTCGGCACGGGTGGCCTGCTGCTGTTTACCGGCGTGTTTTCCATACTCAGCGCGGGACACTGGCGCAAGCTGACACGGCCCGATACCCGCTTCACGGAGGTCACCGATTGAGAGTTGCAATCGTCACGCATGTCGTGCGCCATAACGACGGCCAGGGGCGCGTCAATCACGAGATCGCGCGCGCGGCGCTCGAAGAGGGATTCGACGTCACGCTCGTTGCGTCGCATGTCGCGCCCGAATTGCTCGCGCATCCGCGCGTGAAGTGGGTGCGCGTGCAGCCGTCGCGCGCGTGGCCGACCAACCTGTTGCGTCAGCAGGTGTTCGCATTGAAGAGCGCGCTGTGGCTGAGCCGTCATCGCGAGGAATACGACGTTCTTCACGTAAACGGCTTCATCACGTGGGCGCATGCCGATGTCAACACCGCCCACTTCGTGCATGGCGGCTGGGCGCGCAGCAAGTATTACCCGTTCGGCCTCACGCGCGGCGTGTGGTCCGCGTATCAGTTCGTCTACACGCGTGCGAACGCCGTGCTCGAACGATGGGCCTACCGGCGCTCGCGCGTGATCGCGGCCGTATCGCGCAAGGTGGCCGACGAGATTCGCGCGTCGGGCGGCGATCCGCTCGAACAGCTCGACGTGATTTACAACGGCGTCGATACGCGCACGTTCGCGTCGGCGAGCGCCGATCGCGCGAAATTCGAATTGCCCGACGACGCATTTCTCCTGCTTTTCGTCGGCGATCTGCGCACGCCGCGCAAGAACCTCGGCACGGTGCTGCATGCAATGAAGGCGCTGCCGCAGCGCGTGCATCTTGCCGTGGCCGGCTATTTGCCCGGCAGTCCGTATCCCGCGATGGCGCGTGAACTGGGCGTCGAATCGCGCGTGCATTTTCTCGGCCTCGTGCGGGAGATGCCGACGCTGATGCGCTCCGTCGATACCTACGTTTTCCCGTCGCGTTACGAAGCGATGAGCCTTTCATTGCTTGAAGCGATGGCGGCGGGCCTGCCCGTCGTGACCGCACGCACGGCGGGCGGTGCGGAGATCATCACGCCCGAATGCGGCATCGTGCTCGACGACCCCGACGACGTGAGCGCGCTCGCGCAGGCGGTGCAACAACTGGCCGACGACGACTCGCATCGGCAGGCCATGGGCGTCGCGGCAGCGGAGCTTGCATTGTCGTTCGGCTGGGCGCGCATGGCGGAGCAATACATCGCGCTATATCGGCGGCTGGCAGGCGGCGCGAACGAAGCCGCCCATTCCAGCGCTCACGATTTCACTCATGCCGCGTTGCCTCGCGCCAGTTCGCTTCAACGCGCGGAAACCCCCTGAAAACCGTATTCAAGCCATCGAACAGAACGAGGAAACACGCTATGACGACTCAATCCATTCAATCGCTTCAGATCGGCATGCACTGGTTTCCCGAGCGCGCGGGCGGTCTCGACCGCATGTATTACTCGCTCGTGGGCGCGTTGCCGGGCGCGGGCGTGAAGGTTCGCGGCGTCGTGGCCGGTACGCCGAACGTGGCGCATGACAGCGGCGGGGCGATTCACGGCTTCGGCCTTGCTTCGCGCGCGCTGCCGCTGCGCCTCATGGCCGCGCGCCACGCGCTGCGTCGCGAAATCCGGCGCCATCGGCCCGATGTGATCTCGTCGCACTTCGCGCTTTACACGTTCCCCGGCCTCGACGTGACGCGCGGCATTCCGCAGGTTTCGCATTTTCAGGGACCGTGGGCCGACGAAAGTTTTGTCGAGGGTGCCGCGTCGCTGAGTCAGCGTATCAAGCATTATCTGGAGCAGTCGGTCTATGAACGCTCGTCGCGGCTGATCGTGCTGTCGCGCGCATTCGGCGACATTCTCACGAAGCGCTATGCGATAGCGCCCGAACGCGTGCGCGTCGTGCCGGGCTGCGTGGATACCGCGCAATTCGATCCGCCGTGCACCCCCGCCGAAGCGCGGCTGCGTCTGCAACTGCCGCAAGGGCGGCCCATCGTGCTCGCGGTGCGGCGGCTCGTGCGCCGCATGGGTCTCGAAGACCTGATCGACGCAATCAAGCTGTTGAAGTCGCGCCATCCCGACGTGCTGCTGTTGATTGCCGGCCGCGGCCGTCTTGAGGCGGAATTGCAGCAGCGTATCGACAACGCGGGCCTGGCCGGCAATGTGAAATTGCTCGGCTTCGTGCCCGACGCGCATCTGCCCGCGCTTTATCGCGCGGCGGATCTGGGTGTCGTGCCGACGGTCGCGCTCGAAGGATTCGGCTTGATTACGGTGGAATCGCTCGCGGCGGGAACGCCGGTGCTCGTGACGCCGGTTGGCGGTCTGCCCGAAGCGGTCTCCGGGCTGTCGCAGGATCTCGTCTTGCCCTCGACGGGTTCGGCCGCCATTGCGGACGGTATCGACGCAGCGCTCTCAGGCCGATTGAAACTGCCCGATGCGCAGGCATGCCGCGACTATGCGCGCAATAATTTCGACAATGCGGTGATTGCGAAACGCGTTGCAGAGGTTTATGGCGAGGCGATTACCGCCGCGCATTGAAAAAGGAGCGGCGGGGCTTCGTTAATCGAGGCGCCGCCGCGTTTTTTCGAACATCCCGCACAGCGTGTCTTTTAGCGCAACAGGCGACGTTTCGCCGATCGCCGCGCGTAGTTTCAAATCAGAACGTGTCATGGTGTTCGTTGCGCGCGAGGTCGGCGGCGACCATCATCTGGCACAACTGTTCGAGCGACGTCTGTGCTTCCCAGCCGAGTTCGTTGCGTGCCTTGCTCGCGTCGCCGATCAGCAGTTCGACTTCGGCGGGGCGGAAAAAGCGCGGATTCACGCGCACGAGCGTGCGTCCCGTGGCGATGTCGATACCGGTCTCGCGTTCGTCGCGGCCCGACCATTCGAGCTGGCAGCCCGCTGCCGCGAACGCCATCGTCACGAAATCGCGAACCGTTTCCGTGCGTCCCGTGGCGAGCACATACGTATCCGGGCGATTGGCCTGAAGCATGCGCCACATGCCTTCGACGTATTCGGACGCGAAGCCCCAGTCGCGTTTCGCACTGAGATTGCCGAGTTCGAGCAGGGGCTGTTTGCCGAGCTTGATCTTCGCGACCGCGTCGGTGATTTTGCGCGTCACGAATTCGCGGCCACGCAGCGGCGATTCGTGATTGAAGAGAATGCCGCTCGTCGCGAAGATGTCGTACGACTCGCGATAGTTCACGGTGGACCAGTGCGCGAAGAGTTTGGCGATGCCATACGGGCTGCGCGGATAAAACGGCGTGTCCTCGCTTTGCGGCACGGCGCGCACCTTGCCGAACATCTCGGACGTGGACGCCTGATAAAAGCGCGCGCGCGGATTCACGATGCGAATCGCTTCGAGCAGATTCAGCGCGCCGATGCCGGTGACTTCGGCCGTCGTGACGGGCTGGTCGAACGAGACGCCGACGAAGCTTTGAGCCGCGAGGTTATAGATTTCATCGGCCTTGGCCCGCTCGACGAGCCGCATCGTCGAACCTGCATCGGTGAGGTCGTGTTCGACGAGTTCGAGCGCGGGGTGATCGAGCACGCCGAGTTCGTTCATGCGCCAGAAATTGACGGAACTCGTGCGGCGATAGGTGCCGGTGACGTGATAGCCCTTGTCCAGTAGCAGGCGGGTCAGGTAGGCGCCGTCCTGGCCGGATACGCCGGTGATGATGGCTTTGCGTCGTGCGTTCATGGAACAGGCCTTCTGTGAAATGAATGGGAAATGGGAGAGCGCCGGGTTCGACACCGCGCGCCATTCAAGGCTGCGTGCCCGATGCGCGCGCCACCGAAACCGCAGGCGTGTGTGCCGGCCGCTGCGTATGCGGGCCGCGCGTCAGGCGCTTTTCGAGGAGGAACCAGCTTGCGCTCGCATAGATCAGCGTCAGCGTGAGCGCGATGGCCGCGCTCTCCATGCGGTTATGGATAAACGGCCATACGGCGTAGAGAATCGTGAGGTGAATGAGGTAAATCGTGTAGCTGATCGTGCCGATATAGACGAGCACGGGATGGGACAGCACACGCCGCACGATGCCCTTCGATTGCAGCGTAATCACGACGAGCGACGTGCAGAGCACGAGCGAAATGCTATAAAGCAGCGCATTCGAAAGCGGCGTGTTGGCCGCACGAAAGCGCGGGAAATGCAGATGCAGCCACGCGAGCACCGCGAGCGCCGCGATGAAGAAAAACACGGCGGGCACCTTGAACGGTTCGAGCGCATTGCGCTCGCGCCGCACGAGCACGGCGAGCAGCGCGCCCGAGGCTAGCAGGTCCATGCGAAATGGCGTCAGGTAGTAAATCGGCCAGAACGAGTCGAACCAGGGCGTTGCGATGGCGCGCAGCACGGGCACGATCAGGATCAGCGCGGCGGCCACGATCGCCATGAATCGCTCGGGCAATAGCAGCACGACGAAAGGCCAGAAGATATAGAACTGTTCTTCGACGGCGAGCGACCAGAGGATATTGAGGCTGTCGTGACCGCTCTGGCCGAGCGCGTCGCCGATATTCGTCGCGAAGAACGCGTACCAGCGCCAATAGTGAGCCCAGCCGAGCCCGAACAGCAGCGACGATACGATCATCAGCAATAGGTACGGCGGCAGGATGCGGCGCACGCGGCGTGCGTAGAAATAGCTGAAATAAGACTGTCCGCGCGACTTGCGCTCGAGCAGGATGCCGGTGATCAGAAAGCCGCTGAGGACGAAGAACAGATCGACGCCCATCCACAACGGCGCGCGCAGCGCGTGCTGCGCGAAGACGGCCATCACGGCGACGGCGCGCAGGCCGTCGAGCTGCACGATGCGGTGCGTTGGGGTGGTTTGACTTGCGAGGCTCGTTACGGTCATCAGGTATCCGGTGGGTGCATGCGCAGATAGTCCGGATCATTCTAGAAAGAATTAATTGAGGCAAAACCGCGAAATATATTGGACTTTTAATCGGGCTTTAAAACGGGTCTAAAGAAGAAGATGCCGAAGGAGATGCATTGCCATATCGAATGCCGTGCAGAGGAGTGCGCGCGAAGATCGGAAAAAACGACCTGATTCGCGATGCGGCACGCACTTATGACCGCATTTCAGGGGCTCGCCGAGAATGGGGAAGAATGTGACGCCGCCGATAAAGCATTGAATATTTTTGAATTATTTTCAGTTTTTGGGAGGGGATTTTTCTCGACGGTTGTGCGGCATGATCCGGACAGATTACCGAGAAGTCAACGGAGGATTTTCCCTTGTCGTCATCGAGTCCCGGTCGCCGCTTTTGCAGGCCGCTCGCACTGGCTTTGCTATGTGCGTTCATCTGCACGTCGTCGATTCAGACCATCGCCGCGCCGCAATTGAATGTGACCACGTCGTGGATCGGCAATACGTATGGCTATGGCCAGGGCGCGTGGACACAGATCAATATCACCGCGATCGCCGTCACGCCCGAGGGCAAGGTATTGACGAATGCGCCGTGGGACGAGAGCGGCGGCGAAATCAGCGCGTATCAGGACGGCAAGATGCTCGGCTTCGCGGGCGGCACGCACGGTTGGGGCGGCAGCGGCGGCAATGCGGTCGCCGTGAATCGCCGCTATCTGTATGCGGTCGTGGGTGTCGGCAATGAAAAGGGGCATCTGGTCGGCAACGGCATCTGGCCGCCGAAGGGGCGTCAGTGGATCGGCATCACGCGCCGGCCCGTCGACGATTTGAAGCATGGTGCGGCATTCCAGCCGTCTCCGGATCCGCTCAATCCGCATGCGCAACTCGCGGGCGCGTTTCTCACGATCAACGACATCGCGACCGGCCCGCATGCGGATATCGGCGGCCTCGCGGCATCCGATTCGACGCTTTACGTGAGCAACACGGCGATGAATCGCATCGAGGTCTACGATGCCAACACGATGCAGCGCGAGACGCAGTGGGACGTTCACGAGCCGGGCCGCATTGCGCTCGCCAATGACGGTTCGCTGTGGGTGCTCACGGGCACGCTTGCCGATCATGCACCGCGTGTCGCGCATTATTCGGCACAGGGAAAAATGATCGGTGACGACGCGCTCACGCTGCCCACCGATTCGCAGGCCGTCGATATCGCCGTCGATCCCGGGCAACGCATCCTGATTGCCGACAACGGGCCGCGCCAGCAGATTCTCATCTATACGCGCAACGGCAGCGCCTACACGCAGAGCGGCACGCTCGGCGAACGCGGCGGCATCTTCTCGGGCGTGGCAGGCCGTCCCGGTCCTGGCCGTTTCAATGGCCTGACCGGTGTGGCGACCGACGCGCGCGGCAATATCTACGTCTCGACGAACGGCATCGGGCCGCGCTACGACAACATTGGCGCGGGCCTCGGCGCGACGCTCGAAAGCTATACGCCAGCGGGCAAGCGCAACTGGATCGTGGAAGGGCTGCTTTTCGTGGACGGCGCGTGGATGGACCCGTCGCGCCCGAACAGCGTCTATACCGGCAACAAGCGATTCGAACTCGATCTGTCGAAGCCGCCAGGAGAAGACTGGAAATACGCCGGATTCCTGAACAATCGATTCCGCTATCCGGACGACCCGGTCTTTCACACGGATCAATGGCCCGGCCTGCCGACCGCACGCCAACTGGATGGTCATACGTTCCTCTACCTGACCGACATGTACGCGGATCACCTGAAGATCTATCGCTTCGATTCGAAGCGAGACGGCGAGACGGCGATTCCATCCGGCTTCATCGCGGGCCGCGAGCGCGGCGTGCTGCACGTGCCGAACGCGCCGCCCGGCGGCGACTGGCTCTGGCGCGACGCGAACGGCAATGGCGCATTCGACGCCGACGAATTCACGCGCAATCCGGGCCGCGACAAGCTCGCGGGCGGCTGGGGCTGGTGGATCGACACGCGTGGCGACATCTGGCGCGCGCGCGATAACCGGGGCATCTGGCGTTTCCGCTTTGGCGGCCTCGATGCGAAGGGCAATCCCGTTTATTCGTACGACAAGCTCGACAAGTACCCGATTCCCGCGCCGTTTACGGAAGCGCATCGCGCGATTTACGAGCCCGAGACCGATTCGATGTACGTGACGGGCTACACGGCCGACGAGCCGCACGAGCCGGGCTTCCCGAAAGAAGCGGGGCGCGTGCTCGTGCGATACGACCACTGGTCGGGCGGGCAGCCGCAGCAGCGCTATTTGATGCATCTGCCGTGGGATCCGAAAGCGAAGCCGCCCGACACGCCCGCGGGCCTCACCGTGGAGGGGCAATACATCTTCGTCGTCGAGCCCGCGGGCACCGTCCGCGTGTACGACAAGGCGAGCGCGAATGAGATCGGCACGTTCGGGCCCGGACCCGAGGTCGGCAATGCGTCGGGCTGGGTGGACGTGCCGTTCGGCATCAGCGCGCACCGCCTGCCCAATGGCGAATACCTCGTGTTCGTCGAGGAGGACGCGCGCGGCAAGGTGCTCATGTACCGCTGGAAACCGGCCTGAAACGGGACTTAAAGTGGATTTAAAGCGGACTTGAACCAGGCGCGAGCCGCGTCGGAACCGGAGTTACTGGAAACTGCATGGACAAGGGAATACTGCGCAACGTCGCGATCAATCTGTTCGGTCTCGTGCTGCCGACCTTCGTGTCGCTGGTCACGGTGCCTTCGTATATTCGCCTGCTCGGCGTCGACCGCTATGGCGTGGTCGCGCTCGTGTGGACGCTGATCGGCTATTTCAGCGTGCTCGATCTCGGCATGAGCATGGCCGCGCAGAACCATATTTCGAAGGCGCACGCATCGGGCGATGCCGACGCGTGCGAACGCGTGTTCTGGAGTGCGTTCTGGCTCAACTTGACGACGGGCGTGATCGGCGGATTGTTGATCTATTCGGGCGGCGCACTTTATACCGCGTATTTCACGCACGTTTCAAGCGAACTGCGTCACGAGGTCTTTCTCGCGCTGCCGTGGCTTGCTGTCGCGATTCCGGTGGCGAACGTTTCGTGGGTGTTCGCGGGCGCCATAAACGGCGCCGAGCGCTTCGGCATCTACAACACGAACCAGACGCTCGGCACATTCCTCTTTCAGTTGCTGCCGCTCGCCGCGGCCTGGGCCATTGCGCCGAACCTGCAAACGGTGCTTGCCGCCGCCGTATTCGCGCGGCTCATTGCGGGTCTGCTGCTCGGGCGTTCGGCGCTGCGCGTGCTCAACATCCGCACGCTGCGCGGGCCGCGCTTCGATACGTCGAAGGCGCTCTTCAACTTCGGCGGCTGGATGTTGATCGCGAGCGTCACGGGCATGGTGGCCGATTCGCTCGACCGCATGATGCTGGGCGCGGGCCTCGGCGCGCGTTTCGTCACCTACTACACGGTGCCGCAAAACCTCGTCACGCGTTTGAACCTCGTGCCGAATGCGCTGGTTCGCACGTTGTTTCCGCGCCTCTCTGCGTTGGGCCGCGATCACGCCGACGAGATCGCCGCGCAATCGCTGCAATTCCTCAACGCAGTGTTCACGCCGGTCGCGATCGGCGCGATCGTCGTGCTCGAACCGTTCCTGCGCATGTGGGTCGGGCCCGTGCTTGCGGAGCACGGCGCACCGGTGGGCCGCGTGCTGATTATCGCCGTGTGGCTCGTCGGGCAGGCCGGCGTGACGCGCGTGCTGATTCAGGCGCAGAACAACCCGGCCGCGACGGCGCGCGTCGGGCTCGTCGAATTGCCTTTGTTCGCGGGCCTGCTGTGGCTCGGCATCGACCGCTTCGGTCTGCCGGGCGCCGCGGCGGCCGTGCTAGTGCGTGCATTGTTCGACTACCTCGTGCTGCTCTACCTCTCGCGCATTCACGCGCGCACGATTCTCGTCGACATGTTCGCGCATTTGAGTTTCCTCGCGGCCGCGCTTGCGCTCGCGTGGTGGTTGCCGGGCGCGCTCTACGCGATCGGCGCGGGCATGGTGCTCGCCATGGCGAACGCGGTGTGGTCGGTCGCGACGACGCCGGTGTTGCGCGGCTACGCCCGTTCTCTTTTGTTTCGTTTGAATTCACGGAAAAGCGCATGAGTCACGAACTGATCGACGAAGCGGCGACGTCCGAACCTATCGCTGCGAGCGCGTTGCGGCGCGATGCTTGCGCATCCAGGGGCGGCGATGCCGCTGCCGCGGCAGCGCTGCGTCCCGCGCGCGCAAAAAGTGCGAGGCGCGCGCCGCGCGTAGCGATCGTGCATGACTGGCTCGTCACCTATGCCGGTGCGGAACGCGTGCTGGAACAGATCATCGCGTGTTTTCCCGAGGCGGATCTCTTTGCCGTCGTCGATTTCGTCGACGAGAAAGAGCGCGCATTTCTGCACGGCAAGCGCGTCACGACATCGTTCGTGCAGAAGCTGCCGCTCGCGCGCACGAAATACCGCGCCTGGCTGCCGCTGATGCCGCTCGCCATCGAACAGCTCGACGTTTCGAATTACGACGTGGTGATATCGAGCAGCCACGCTGTGGCAAAGGGCGTGCTGACCGGGCCGGACCAGTTTCATCTGAGCTACGTCCACTCGCCGATTCGCTATGCGTGGGATCTCCAGCATCAGTATTTGCAGGAGTCGCGTCTCACGCATGGACCGAAGTCGGCGCTCGCGCGGCTCATTCTTCACTACATCCGCAACTGGGACGTGCGCACGGCGAATTCGGTCGATCAGTTCGTCGCCAATTCGCAGTTCATCGCGCGGCGCATTCACAAGGTCTATCAGCGCGATGCGGCGGTGGTGTATCCGCCGGTCGATGTCGACGCGTTCGAACTCGAAGCGCAGAAGGAAGATTTTTATCTGACCGCTTCGCGACTCGTGCCGTACAAGAAGATCGATTTGATCGTCGAAGCATTTGCGCGAACGCCGGAGCGCAAGCTCGTCGTGATCGGCGATGGTCCCGACATGGCCAAGGTGCGCGCGAAGGCCGCGCCGAATATCGAGGTCATGGGCTATCAGCCGTTCGCGGTGCTGCACGACCGCATGCGGCGCGCGAAGGCATTCGTGTTCGCGGCCGAGGAGGACTTCGGTATTTCCGTTGTCGAGGCGCAGGCGTGCGGCACGCCCGTTATCGCTTACGGCAAGGGCGGCGCGCTCGAAACCGTGCGCGATACGTCGCGTCCCACGGGTCTGTTTTTCGCGGAGCAAAGTGCGGAGGCGATCATTGCGGCCGTCGATGCGTTCGAGCGCGAGCCCGGTCGCATTCGCGCGCAGGATTGCCGTGCGAATGCAGAGCGTTTTTCCGCCGGGCGTTTCCGCGAGCAATTATTCGCACGCGTGGCGCAGGCTGTGCCGGAGATCGCGGCGCGCGATGTTGCGCACGCTGCCCCGACGTCAGCGACGCAGGCCGAGGGTGGGGGAAAAAGCGCACCGCGCGTGCTCGCCATCGACCAGAGCGGCGTGCTCGGCGGCGCGGAGCTTTCGCTGCTCGAAGTGGTGAAAGGGCTGCGGTCGCGCATCGACGTCCTGCTGTTCAACGACGGGCCGTTTCGCGAAGCGCTCGCCACCGCCGGGGTGCGCGTCGAGGTGCTCGACTCGGGCGCGCTGCGCAATGTGCGTCGCGACGGCGGCACGGCGCCGCGGCTCGGCGTGCTAGCGGGCATCGCGTCGCTTGTGCGCGAGACGCGCAGCCGCGCGCGCGATGCGGACGTGCTCTACGCGAACACGCAACGCGCAATGGTGATCGGCGTGCTTGCCGGGCGGCTCGCACGCAAGCCGGTCGTCTGGCACCTGCGCGACATCGTGAGCCCGGAGCACTTCGGCCGCGTGCAGCGCACGATCATCAAGGCGTGCGCGAAGTTTGGCCTCGCCCATGTGATCGCGAATTCACATGCGTCCGCTCGCGTGTTTCAGCAACTGACCGGCTTCGACGAGCGGCGTATCGACGTCGTGCACAACGGCGTCGACGAAGCGCCGTTCATGGAGATCGAGCACGTTTCGAAGAAGCAATTGCGCAACGAGACCGGTCTGCCCGAGGACGCGTTCCTCGTCGGGGCATTCAGCCGTCTCGCGCACTGGAAAGGGCAGCACGTCCTGCTCGATGCGCTGCTTCTCGATACACGCCTGCATGCCGTGCTTGTGGGCGCACCGCTCTTCGGCGAAGACGCCTATGCGGCGCAATTGCACGCGTTCGTCGAGGCGCATGACTTGTCGGATCGCGTGCACTTCCTCGGCTTTCGCCGCGATATCGCGGCCTGCATGCGCGCCGTCGATGTGATCGCCCATACGTCGATCACGCCCGAGCCTTTCGGCCGCGTCATCGTGGAAGGCATGCTGGCGAAGCGTCCCGTCGTGGCATCGCGCGACGGCGGCGTGATGGAGATCGTCGAGCACAACGAGAGCGGTCTGCTCTGCACGCCGGGCGACGCTTCCGAACTCGCCGCGACGCTTGCTTCGCTGCACGACGACGCCGCGCTGCGCGTGCGACTCGCGGCAGGCGGGCTGGCGACGGCGCGTGCGCGCTTCGGCAAGGAGCAGTACGTCGGCGCGGTGGAGCAGGTGCTGGACTCGGTGGCGGCAGGGCGCCGCTAACCGGAGTCGTTAATCAACGTCGCGCAACGTCGCGCAACGTCGCTCGCCGTGTTCATGCGGCGCGCGACGTCGTGTTTTTGCGCAGCCGCGCGGCGACGTTCAGCGCCGGCTTTTCGAAGAGACGATAGAAGACCCAGGCCACGGGCAAGACGGTCAGCGTGAAGCCGAACGAAGGCCAGATGGAAGGCTGCAACGCGGAGCGATAAAGCAGCGAGGCGAGCAGCACGAAGAGTGGCAGATGGATCAGGTAAAGCGAGTAACTGAAATCGCCGAGCTTCGAGAACATCGACGTCACGATGCCGCCCGCCGCGAACGGCCGCGACAGCGCCTTGACGAAATAGCACGCAAACGCGCAGGCCCAAAGCTGGAACGCGCCGAACTGGCCGAAGTGGAATGCAGCGCATCCGGCTACGGCGAGCAGCGCGGCGGCGGCGTAGGCGAACGGAAAGCCCGCCGAACCGCGCAGCCGGGCTTCGGCGACCCATGCGCCGAGAATCCACGAAAACCAGTACGACGTGAAGAACGTGAGGTCGTGGCGCTGCAGCGTCAATGCCGATGCGACGTTGATCGCGGCAATGCCTGCGATCACGGCGGTAAGGCCAAAACGCCTGCGCAGCGCGAAGACGAGCGGGTAGAGCAGATAGAACTGCACTTCGAGCGAGAGCGTCCACAGCGCGCCGTTCGAGCCATACGTTTTACCGGCGACGCCTTGCAGCGAGAACAGATTGACGAGGAACGCGTGTGGCCCGATATCGAGAATCTTGTGGCTGACCGGCGGCAGCGTAAGGCTGATCGAATCGGCGGCCAGCGTGAGCAGCAGCGCGGCGAATAAAGCCGGGTAGATCCGCACGAAACGGCGCAGCCAGAATTGCCGCGCGTCCAGCTGGAAATCCGGATTCTTGAGAAGGCGTGCCGCGCCGCTGCGATGAATGCAATAACCGCTGATGACGAAAAAAATCGACACGCCCGCCGAGCCCCACGCAACAGGCAGCGTGAGCCACGCGGCGATCGTGCCCGGATTCGCGAGGCTCGCGTGCGAGTGGTGAAACGCCTCCATGCCGATCCACGTGACCTGGCGGCAATGGAAATAGGCGACCAGCAGGGCGGCGAAGCCGCGCAGCGCGTCGATCAGGTGCTCACTATTGGCAACCGCTGCAACCGCTGCACCCGTTGCGGCAGCAGCGGTGCGCGAAGGCGCCGCGGGCACGGCGGTTGCTGGCGTCAATGCGGTTTCGAGTGCGGGGTCGCTCATCGGTGTCCAGTTTTGTCAGGGTACCTCGCGATCATAGGGATGCCACACGCCGAAATTATGCGAAATATTTTCAAAATATATTCGGAAGGAAGGGGGAGGTTGGCGTAATGCAGAAATAAATCACCACGGCAGGAAGCGAATTTATTTACGGAATTTGTAATGCTAATTTGTATACGCCTTTTCATGGTCGCTGGAGATTTCAATGAATCTGCATTTGCTTGCCGGCGCTGCCGTGCTGTTGATACTCGTCGCGGTGTCTGCGTACCGCGAGGCCCTGAGAAATGAGCCGATTCGTCGCGTTCGCGCGCGCTCCGGCAAGTTGCCGACCGTCGACGATGTCGAGTAAACTGCATTGCCCGATCTTCGAATTCATTCGCGCGCGATCGCTATTCTAAATTGGCGACATTGGCAAAATTAGCGCCATTTTCGATCGCCGCAACGGATCGGGAAATTCATGCCGAATTGATGGAATGAAGGGAAATAATTTCCGCTGATCCGGTTGACCCCATTTGATCGAATTCCGTGTGCCTTTCATCATTGCCGATCGAGGCCGGGAATCGACTCTACCCAATATAAAAACTGCTGCGTCATCAGCATCTTCGGGGACGCCGGGCCTGCCTTGCTGCGAGGCCGTTACTCAAACGATCGATCTGGGAATCAACATCATGCTGAAAGTAACCAAAGCGGTATTTCCTGTTGCGGGCCTCGGTACGCGCTTTTTGCCGGCGACCAAGGCCAGCCCCAAGGAAATGCTGCCGATCGTCGACAAGCCGCTGATCCAGTACGCGGTGGAAGAAGCGATCGCGGCAGGCATCACGGAGATGATTTTCGTGACCGGCCGCAGCAAGCGCGCAATTGAAGATCACTTCGACAAATCGTACGAGATCGAGGCCGAACTCGAAGCGCGCCGCAAGGACAAGCTGCTCGATCTCGTTCGCAGCATCAAGCCGGCCAACGTGGACTGCTTCTATGTGCGTCAGGCCGAGGCGCTCGGTCTCGGTCACGCGGTGCTGTGCGCGGAAAAGCTCGTGGGCGAAAGTCCGTTCGCCGTGATCCTCGCGGACGACTTGCTCTACAGCCCCACGCCCGTGATGAAGCAGCTCGTGAACACGTTCAACCACTATCACAGCTCCGTCGTGGGCGTGGAGACGATCGAGCGCGAGAACAGCGCCTCTTACGGCATCGTCGATGGCCGCGAGTGGGAAGAGGACGTGTTCAAGCTCTCGGGCATCGTCGAAAAGCCCGCGCCCGAGGCGGCGCCGTCGAATCTCGGCGTAGTGGGCCGCTATGTGCTGATGCCGACGATCTTCGAACATCTGCGAGCGCTCAAGCCGGGTTCGGGCGGTGAATTGCAGCTCACCGATGCGCTGCAGTCGCTGCTAACGGAAGAACAGGTGCTTGCCTATCGGTATGCGGGTACGCGCTTCGATTGCGGCAGCAAGCTCGGCTATTTGAAGGCGACGGTGGAGTTCGCGCTGCGCCATCCCGAGGTGAAGGACGAATTCGAAGCGTATCTGCAGCAACATATGCCGGCGGTATTGGCTGCGGCGGCTTAAAGCGCGGTACGGAAGACTTCGCCCTCGCGCGCGGCGTCGAGAAGCGCGCGAGGGCGAAGATTCACGTTCAGGCGTGCTGTTTCAGGCCATGGCGAATGGGCTTCATTTCGTCGTCTTCGCTTTTCTGAGGCTCGTCAATCTAGTAAACCTCGCTAAAAGCGTATGACTCGCCCTGGCTCAATCCATGCTGCTCGGCAAGGTTCCATGCGGGGACCGGCTTGCTGAACAGATAGCCCTGCGCCTCGTCGCAGCCAAGCTCGCGAAGGCTGTCACGTTGCGTTGCCGTCTCGACGCCCTCGGCGATCGTATCGAGCCCGAAGCTGCGTGCGAGATCGAGGATGGCCCGAACGACAGCAAGATCGCGTTCGACTTCAAGCATGCCTTGTATGAACGACCGGTCGATCTTGATGCGACTGAGCGGATAACTCTTCAACTGGCTGAGCGACGCATAACCGGTTCCGAAATCGTCGAATGCGATGCCCACACCCTGTTCGCGCAGCAGGTGCAGCATGCGCAGCACATGGTCGTCGTCCACCACGATATTCTCGGTGACTTCGAGTTCGAGCGCGTCTGGCGGCAAGCCATGCCGTTCGAGTGTCGACATGACTTCCGACGCAATATCGCCGACGCGAAACTGCAAGCCGAACAGGTTGACGCCCATGCGAAAATTGCTTTGGCCGTTTCTGCGCCAATGCGCGGCCTGCGCGCACGCTTCATCGAGTATCCAGAGGCCGACCGTAGCCGCGAGCGGGCCTTGCTCCAGCGCCGGCAGAAATGCCGCGGGTGACAGCAATCCGCGCTGCGGATGCAACCAGCGAATCAGCGCCTCCGCCCCAACGAGCGCGCCATCGGAAAGGCGGATCTGCGGCTGGTAAAACAGCGCGAACTCACCGTCGCTCACGGCGCGGCGCAGTTCGACGGTGTGCCGCTGCCGGGCGAGCGCCTCCATGTGCAACGCGGAGGTGAACACCGCCGAATGGCCGCGATCGCTGCTTTTTGCCTTGCACAAGGCGAGATCGGCGTCGCGGACCAGTTCCATCGGAACCTGCGCGTGAAGCGGCGCGGCGGCGACGCCGCCGCTCGCGGTGACGCGAACTTCGCAACCGTCGATGAGGATCGGTTCGGTCAGTGACGCGATGGCACGGTCGGACACCGCCTTCGCCTGCGCGAGATCGGCAAGCCCCGGCAGCAGGATCGCGAATTCGTCGCCGCCGACGCGAGCCGCGATGTCCTCTTTTCCGAGGATCCGTTCGAGCCGGCGCGCGACCTCGCAGAGAATCGCATCGCCCGTGGCGTGACCCAACGCGTTGTTGGCGTCCTTGAATCCGTCGAGGTCGAACATGAGCAGCGCCGCGGCCGGCGCACGCACGAGCGCGTCTTCGACATACCGGTAAAAGCGCGTGCGATTGGCGAGACCGGTCAGCACATCCATGCCCGCGAGCCGCGTCAGCTCTTCTGTCTCATGGCGAATCGCACTCAGATCCTGAAGATGCGCATGAAACGTCAGTGCCTCGTTCACGATCCAGCAGAAGAGGGAAAACCCGAGTAGAAACTCGGTCCCGTCCTTTCGCAGGCCGTGCACTCCGGAGGGCATCGATATGCCGTCGCTCGAACGGGCCGCGACGGCGCGCGCAAGCAAATCGCATAACGCTGTCCGCTCACGCTCCACGGTGAGGGTATGGAGTGCGCGCCCGATTCCTTCTGCGCGCCCGTAACCGAAAAGCGCCGCGGCAGAATCATTCCAGTCGAGAATTACGCCGCTCTGGTCGAAACGGACCACCGCAGTAGGCGAATGCTGCGTCGCTTTGCTGAAATCCAGTCCCGTCTTTTCCGTCGATATTTCCAGGCGACGCAATTCGAGTCTTTCGGCCGCCATTTTCGCCAGTTCCCGCAAACGCTCGCTGTCCTCCGGTGAAAAATCGTGATGCGGGACAGTATCGATTACGCATAATGCACCCAGTGCGTGCCCATCAGGGGAGTGCAGCGGCACGCCCGCGTAGAAGCGCAAACCGGTTTGTCCCGTGACGAGTGGATTATCGTGGAAGCGCTCGTCGAGTGTCGCGTCGGGCACCACCATGACATGCTCCTGGGTGATGGCGTGCGCGCAAAAGGAGACGTCCCGGCTCATGTCGACCGTGGATCCCCAGTCGAAGCCCGTACTTGCCGCGAAAAAAACATGATCGTCGCCAATCATGTTGACGGCGGCCACCGGCATGTCGAACATGCGCGCGGCGATCTTGACGACGGGATCGAGACTGGGCAGCGGCCGGTCGCGTCCGAGCCCGTAATCGGACAGGGCATCAAGCCGTTCGGTCTCTGCGGGTAATGCAGGGGGACACTTCATCGAGGCCTCCGTGGTCCGCCTTGTCGTTGGCGGTAACGTGGTGAGGCAAGCCCCCGGTTTTGCCGGAGGGCTCACCCAGCTTTTTAGCATTACGACGATTGCGTGAAATTGCGCTTTAAAGGCAGGTTCAGATTCACACGGAGGGTCGGGTGAATCGAACTGCGCAAAGGATAACAAATTGATTAATGCCCGTGTTAATGGACTTGCCCCGTTGGCGGCAATTGTTTTCGCACACTTAACGCGGCTGCTGCACTGCGATATGCCATTTCCCTTAATCGATTAATCAAGCCGGCGTTCGCCTTTTCCGGGCTCATTCTGATTCTGGAAACGATTGAGGCGCGTCGATCCGGATCGAACATCGTCACGCCCACTAGAGGAATCCCTCCTGGTTTGTTCCCGCCATGGCATGTCGATGTCACATTGCGTCAGCAACATCGCCTGCCGGCGAGCGCGCGCATTTTCGCGTCACATTTTCATACGCCGGCGCACGACACATTCAAACTCAAGAACGGCGACCAGGATCCCACCATGAAAAAAACGCGCGTTGACGCTCGCCATCAGGGCAGCGCTCGTCGGCCTTGCAGCGGGCCTTGCCGCATGCGGCAGCAGTAACAACCACCAGGACAACGTCTCCCATCTGCGGATCTCGGGTGTGACGGGACAGGGCAATCCGGTTGTCGGCGTGCCCGTGACCATCACGGACAGCACCGGCGCCGTCACGCAATCGGGCGCCACCGGCGTCGCGCCTTTCGTGCTGACCGTGCCGGTCACGGCGAATCTGAATCCGCTTACGTCGTTCGTGACGCAGCGCGTGCTCGGCGCGACGCCGAGCGCAGCGCCCACGCACTCGCACTCGCAATTCGGCTCGGCGAACGTGAGCACCGCGAGCATCCAGCAGGCGGTGTCCGCGGTCGACGGCGTGATGCAGCCGCTGTTCGATGCGATGAAAGTGCCGTCCACGATCGTCGCCGATCCGATCGGCTCCAACGCGTATCAGGCCAATTCGTCGAACGCGCTCGACAGCCTCTTCGACGTCGCGCACTTCACGGCGCACTCGAATACGCTCAGCGTGGGCGACAACAGCGGTACGCCGGGTATGAACGCCGCGACGTACCAGCCGGTGCGAATCCCGTTGACGGGCGCGATGCCCGCGGCGTTGCCGAGCGGTCCCGTTGCGTCCTCACGCGCATTGAGCCAGGGCCCGACGACCACGCCGATTCAGCACCTCGTCGTGATCGTGGGCGAAAACCAGACCTTCGACGGCCTGTTACGATCTTCCTCCTCAGTATCGCGATAACGTCGATGCGCTCGATCCGCCGTTTTCGAATCGCAAGCCCGGTGGGCAGCCTGCGTTGAACCAGGCGGAAATTGAGGATCTTGTTGCGTTTCTGAAGACGCTGAACGACGGGTATTCGGCTACGGCGGATGGGGCGGCTATTCAGGCGGCGCGGTGAGGCAGTGGCAAAAAGCGGGCAAAAAGCGGGCAAAAGCGCGAAGAAGCTCAACCCGGCTGAAACGCGATGATCGCCATTCCAGTCAGCGAGAAGGTGACGCCCGCCCAGTCCCAGGCTGAAGGCTGGATGCCCTCGACGACCCAAAGCCAGATCAGGGCGACCGGGATATAAACCCCGCCGTACGCGGCATAAACGCGACCCGCGGCGGCCGGATGCAGCGTCAGCAACCATGCGAAAATCGCGAGCGAAAGCGCGGCCGGAATCAGCAACGGCGTTTCGGCGAGCCGGAATTCAGCGCGCGCTGCATCGCGCCGTGCGGCTTGCCCCCTGAAAGCCAAGGGTTTCCCCTCGTTTGAAAGCGCTTTCACGCCGAGTATTCTCCCCAACCATGGCAGCCGATAACCCCACCCCGCCCACCGTCACGCTCGAAGAAATCGCGCGCGCCGCGGGCGTTTCCCCGAGCACCGTGTCGCGCATTCTGAACGGCACGGTGCGGGTGTCGTCGGCGAAGCGGGAGGCTGTCGAACAGGCGATCGCCCAGTTCCGGTACCGGCCCAATGTGCTCGCGCGCAGTCTCGCGAGCGGCCGGACCCACACCATCGGCGTGCTCACGCAAACGATCGCGAGCCCGTTCTACGCCGAGTGGCTTCGCGGCATCGAAGAGGCGCTGGCCGAGCCGGGGTTCACGCCGGTGTTCGCCAGCAGCCGCTGGAATGTCGAAGAGGAACGCACGCGCATCGAGCAGTTCATTGCGCGGCGCGTCGACGGCATCATCATTCTGCATGGTCAACTCGACGAAAGCCAACTCACGGAGTTTTCGCGGCAGACGCCCATGGTCGTGCTCGGACGCTCGCTCGAAAATAGCCCGGTGCTCGCCGGCTTTCCGATCGACAACGTCCAGGGCGCGATCGATGCAACCCAGCATCTGATCGCCCAGGGTCACCGCAAGATCGCCTTCATCGCGGGTCCGACGACGCATACCGACGCGCTCGAGCGTCTCGTCGGCTACCGCATGGCGCTCGACCAGGCCGGCATCGGCTTCGACGCCATTCGCGTCGAGCAGGGCGATTTCCTCGAAACCGGCGGCGTCGTCGCCATGGAACGCCTGTTCGAACGCGGCGTCGGCTTCACGGCCGTGTTTTGCGCGAACGATCAGACCGCTTACGGCGCGCGCCTCGTGCTCTACCGGCGCGGCCTGCGCGTGCCGGAAGACGTGTCGCTGGTCGGGTTCGACGATGTGCCCACTTCGCAGTACGCCACGCCGCCGCTCACGACGGTGCGCCAGCCGATCTATGAACTTGGCCAGCAAGCCGCCGCCGCGATCGTCGGACTGATCCGCAAGGAGCCCGTTACCCTGAACGCCGCCCCGCTGACGCTCGTCGTGCGGGAAACCACGTGCGCGCCCGGCCCCGCTGGACCCAAAGCAGCATCCTCAGGTTGATTTCGCGGCGGCTCGACCCGCAAAGGGCATATGCCGCCAGGTGATGAAAGCGCTTTCATTTTTTTAGCGGTTATGAAAGCGCTTTCATAAAAGTCGTACCCAGAAGAAGCATTTCGTCAATGACAGGAGACAGTCAATGAAATATCGCTTTTCGGTGCTTGCTACAACCGCATTGCTTGGTTTTGCAGCGGCGAGCGCCCACGCCAACACGACCCTGAGGGTTGCGGTTTTCCCGAAGCTCGACCAGGAAATCAAGGACGTGCTGCCCGAATGGAAGAAGCTGCATCCGGACGTCGACGTCAAGGTGTCGGCGCTCGCGATCGGCGACCACCACAACGCGATGACGACCGCGCTCGCAACGGGCTCCGATCTGCCGGACGTGATGGCCGTCGAAGTGGGCTTCATCGGCCGCTTCGCCGCCGGCGGCGGTCTTGAGAATCTGGCCAGGGCGCCGTACAACGCGGGCCAGTACAAGGACCAGTTCATTCACTACACGTTCGCGCAGGCCACGACGGAAGATGGCGCGATCGTCGGCATGCCCGCGGACATCGGTCCGGGCACGCTGTTCTATCGCAAGGACCTTCTCGACAAGGCCGGCGTCACCGAAGCCGATCTGACGCGTTCCTGGGACTCCTATCTGGCTGCGGGCCAGAAGATCAAGAAGGCGACGGGCGCTTATCTGCTCGCTTCGGCGCGTGACATCGAAGACATCTATATCCGCGCCGACCTCAAGGAAGGCGAGGGCGTGTACTTCGACAAGAAGGGCAATCCGGTCGTCACGTCGCCGCGCTTCGTGAAGGCTTTCGAGCTGGCGAAGAAGACGCGCGAGCTGGGCCTCGACGCGAAGATCACGCCGTGGTCGAACGAATGGGCCGAGGGCTTCAAGCGCGGCACGATTTCGACGCAGATGATGGGCGCGTGGCTCGGCGGTCACCTGTCGAGCTGGCTCGCACCGGACACGAAGGGCCTGTGGCGCGCGACCAATCTGCCCAACGGCGCTTACGCGTCGTTCGGCGGCACGTTCTACTCGATTCCGGCGAAGGCCACGCAGAAGGCGCTGTCGTGGGAGTTCATCAAGTTCCTGACGACGCGTCAGGACATCCAGCTCGACTCGTTCCAGTCGATCGACGCTTTCCCGGCGCTCCTGTCCGCGCAGAAGTCGGACTTCTTCGCGCAGCCGGTGTCGTTCCTCGGCGGCGAGAAGGCGCGTGTGATCTGGCGCGATGCGGCTTCGCACATCCCGTCGATCCAGCGCAGCAAGTATGACCAGGTGGCGGAAGAGGCGGTGCACTCGGCGCTCGACAAGGTCGTCGACGGCAACGAAGACATCCATACCGCGTTGCAGGAAGCCCAGGACGACATCACGCACCGCGTGCGTCGTTGAGGGTAGCCGCGTACTAACCGCATTTTCCGATCGGCAACCCGTGCGGCCGGCGTATCGAGCCGGCCGCGCAATAAAGGTTGGAGCCGTTGATGAGTGATTTGATGTCCCAATCCGAAGCGAGCGTACTGGAGCCCCGCGAGGCTCTTCCATTCCCGGCGGCCGGTCGTCGCCGGTTGTTCGCGGACCCGCGGAAAGTCGCGCCGTATTTTTTTATCGCACCGTTTTTTCTGCTGTTTGCGGCGTTTATCGCGTTTCCGCTGCTGTTTTCATTGTTCCTGTCGTTCCAGAGCTGGGATGCGACGTCGGGGCTCTCCGGCATGAAGTGGGTGGGCCTCTCGAACTTCACGTTTACGCTGACCGACCACTGGTTCTGGAAGTCGTTGTACAACACGGCGTATATGGCGATCACGTCGGGCGTGCCTCAGCATCTGATCGCACTGCCGCTCGCGTTCTTTCTGCAAACCTGTTTTCGCCGCTGGCGCAATTTCGTCGTCGGCCTGTATTTCCTGCCGTTCATCACGTCGAGTGTCGCGATTGCGCTGATTTTCTCGTCGCTGTACTCGACCGACTTCGGCATGATCAATCTCGCGATTTCGGAAATCGCGAAGCTGCCGGGACTGCACTGGATTCAGCCCGACCATCATATCGACTGGCTCTATAACGCAACGACGGTGAAGCCCTCGGTTTCGGTCGTGATCTTCTGGCGCTACGTCGGCTGGAACACGGTGCTGTATTTGTCCGCACTCCAGACGATTCCGGGCGAGCTTTACGAAGCCGCGAAAATCGACGGCGCGAGCGGCTGGCAGCAGTTCAGGCTGATCGTCCTTCCGCTGCTCAAGCCGATGATTTTTCTCGCCGTTACGTTGTCGATCATCGGCGGGCTGCAACTGTTCGAAGAGCCGTTCATCCTGCTGCCGAACGAAGGCATGGGAACGGGCCAGTCGGGCCTGACCACGGCGGTCTACATGTATCGCACGGCCTTCCACGACGGCGATTTCGGCACGGCGAGTTCGATTGCATGGCTGCTGTTCGTCGCCATTACCGGGCTCATGTGGCTCAACACGCGCATCTTCAATCGCGGCGGCATGAAGGAGGCCGGGAAATGACGTTTCAATCACGCAACCGGGCGCGTTACGCGGGCTACGCCATCGTGATGGCGGGCGCCGTGCTGATGTTCTCGCCGTTCTACTTCATGTTCGTGTTCGCGACGCACACCAGCTCCGAGATCTTCTCGATGCCGCCGCCGCTGTGGTTCGGCAATGCGTTCCTGGACAACATGGCGTCGCTGATGCATCACATTCCGTTCTGGCGCAACCTGGGGTGGAGCTTCTACACCTCGGTGCTTCAGACGCTGCTGACGCTGCTCGTGACGTCGATGGCGGGCTACGCGTTCGCGATGTACGAATTCCGCTTCAAGAAGACGCTGTTCGCGATCGCGCTGACCGGCATGTTGGTGCCGCCGTTCCTCAGCATGATCCCGACGTTCATGACCATGAACCTGCTCGGGTGGATCAACCAGCCGCGTGCGCTGTACGTGCCCGGCGCGGCCGCCGCGCTCGGCGTCTTCCTGATGCGTCAGTACATCTCCAGTGCGATTCCGTCCGAGCTGGTCGAGGCGGCGCGCATCGACGGTTGCAGCGAACTGCGCATTTACTGGACCGTCGTGCTGCCGCTGCTCGGGCCGGCGTTGGGCACGCTCGGGCTGATCAGCTTCATTCAGGCGTGGAATAACTTCCTGTCCGCGCTCGTGGTGCTGCGTTCGCCGTCGATGTACACGCTGCCGCTCGCATTGCGGATTCTTCAGAGTCCGACCAACTCCGACTGGGGAGCCGTGATGGCCGGTTCGGCGGTGGCCGTGTTGCCGCTGCTCGTGTTGTTCGCCTTCACGTCGCGGCGTTTGATCGACGGCATGACCGCAGGGGCCGTCAAGGCTTGACGCCTTATAGCCGGGTTCATTTCGATTGCCCATTTCGTTAAACAATTTTGGACAACCAGGTTAATGAAGAGCTACAAATTCAACGATGATTTTGTTTGGGGCGTTGCCACCAGTTCCTATCAGATCGAAGGCGCCGCTCGCGACGATGGCCGCGGGCCCTCGATCTGGGACGCGTTCTGCAGCATTCCCGGCAAGGTCGTGAACGGCGAAAACGGTGACGTCGCGTGCGACCACTATCATCGGCTCGACCAGGATCTCGACATGATGGCCGACCTCGGCATCAAGGCGTATCGCTTTTCGATCGCCTGGCCGCGCGTTCAGCCGGACGGCAGGGGCGCGTTCAACGAGAAGGGCCTCGCGTTCTACGACCGGCTCGTCGACGGCCTGCTCAAGCGCGGCATGCAGCCCTTCGCGACGCTGTATCACTGGGATCTGCCGCTCGCGTTGCAGCAGACCCAGCAAGGCTGGGAAGACCGCGACACCGCATATCGTTTCGCGGACTACGCGCGCAAGATCGGCAGCGTTCTGGGCGACCGCGTCGCTTCGATCGCCACGCACAACGAACCGTGGTGCACCGCGTGGCTCGGCAATGCCACCGGCTATTTCGCCCCCGGCAACGAAAGCCTGAAGCAGGCGGCGCACGTCGCGCATCACCTGCTGCTTTCGCACGGCCTCGCGGTGCAGGCGCTGCGCGCCGACGGCGTGAAGGCGCCGCTTGGCATCGTGCTCAATCAGTCGTCCGCGGACGGCGCGACGAATTCGCCGGAAGACCAGGCCGCCGCGTCGCTCGAATATGCGAAGTTCGTGCGCTGGTACATGGACCCGATCTTCAAGGGCGAGTATCCGGCCGAAGCCCTGCACTGGTATGGCGAGAACGGTCCGCAGGAGGTGATTCGCGAAGGCGACTTCGGCATCATCGGCACGCCGCTCGATTTCCTCGGGATCAACTATTACACGCGCATTTTCGCGAGCGCTTCGGGCACGAAGCGGCCGCCGGGCGCGCTCGGCTTCACGGACATGGACTGGGAAGTCTATCCGCAAGGTCTGACCGACCTGCTGACCAACCTGAATGCGGAATACAAGCTGCCGCCGATCTACATCACGGAAAACGGCTGCGCCGCGCGCGACACGCTCGACAACGGCCGCGTTCACGACGACGAACGCATCGAATTCCTCGATTTGCACCTCGCCGCGCTTTCGGATGCGGCCAACCGGGGCGTCAACGTGGCCGGCTATTTCGCGTGGAGCCTGATGGACAATTTCGAGTGGGCGTCGGGTTACGCAAAGCGCTTCGGCATGGTGTACGTCGATTACGCGACCCAGAAGCGCACGCCGAAGGACAGCGCGTACTGGTACAGGGACGTCATCGCGCGCCACACCGCGCAGACACTGGAAACCTGACCTGCAAACGGGCCGTCGCCCGCGCGAGGACCCTGCGAGGGCCGTAAAGCAGGCCAGGGGCGTAGCTGCAGCCCGTCCCCGGAAAAGCAGAGTGCATCAGACGGGCTGCAGAAAAGGAACATGAGGAGGACGAACAGATGGGCGAGCTTGTATTGCGCAGCGTCGAGAAGACGTATGGAGAGGGGCCGAAGGTCATACACGGCATTGATCTGCACGTGCCGGACGGTCAGTTCACGGCGTTCGTGGGCCCGTCGGGATGCGGAAAGTCGACGATGCTGCGGATGATCGCGGGGCTCGAATCGGTGAGCGGCGGCGACATCGTGATCGACGGCGTGCGCGTCAACGATCTTCAGCCGGGAGACCGCGGCATTTCCATGGTGTTCCAGAACTACGCGCTCTATCCGCACATGACCGTGGCGGAAAACATGGGCTTTTCGCTGAAGCTGTCCGGCGTGAGCAAGTCCGAGGTCAGGCAGGCCGTGGGGCGTGCCGCCGAAATCCTGCAGATCGCGCATCTGCTCGATCGCAAGCCGAAGGCGCTTTCGGGCGGGCAGCGGCAGCGCGTGGCGATCGGCCGGGCCATCGTGCGCAAGCCGCGCATCTTCCTGTTCGACGAGCCGCTTTCGAATCTGGATGCAGCGTTGCGCGTGCAGACGCGCATCGAGCTGGCGAAGCTGCATCGCGAACTCGGCACGACGATGATCTACGTGACGCACGACCAGGTGGAAGCGATGACGCTGGGTCAGAAAATCGTCGTCTTCAACAAAGGCTATATCGAGCAGATCGGCGCGCCGCTCGATCTCTATGCGAAGCCCGCCAATCTCTTCGTCGGCGGTTTCCTCGGCTCGCCGAAGATGAATCTGTTGTCAGGAGGTCTGGTGTCGGCGAACGATTCGCGCACCGTCGTAGAACTGAACGGCAGCGGTGCGCAGATCACGCTGCCGGGGCGGGCCGCGTGCAAAGCCGGCGCCCAGTTGACGCTGGGCGTGCGCCCCGAGCATCTGACCATCACGCCGCCGGGGCAGGGCATCGGCGCGAACGTGGAGCTGATCGAGCATCTGGGCGACATATCGATCGTGTACGCGCGATTGCCGGGTGCGGAACAGACCGTTGCCGTGCGAGTCGAGGGCCGCGCGGCGAGCCTCAGCGTCGGCGCGCAGATCGGGCTGGTACCGGATGCGGCTGCCGTCACGCTGTTCGATTCGGAGGGCCAGGCCATCGCATTTGCACACGAGGAGCAATCAGTCGCTGCAGCGGGTTGAACGTCGTCTGGCAGGTCGAAGTCAATGAAAACCGGCAGCCTGCGAAGCCGTCCGGTTCACATAACGATTAAACCGTTTTTTTTGTGGGTGGAGATGATCAATGGAAAAGAGGGTATCGAAGGCCGCGTTCAAGGCGCGCGCATGTGAGCTGTTCAGGCAGGTGGAAATGCTGGGGGAAAGCGTCGTGGTCACCGACCGCGGCCATCCCACCGTCGAAATACGACCTTATCGAAGCAAACGTCGTGATCCGCTGGAAGTCCTGCGCGCATCGATCGTGCATTTCGACGCAAAGGATGTTCCGGAGCGACTCCCGGACCGGCAGGAATTGCGATGATTGCCGTCGACACGCTCGCGCTGATCTACTGGCTGAGTGACGACCAGGCTCTGACACCGGCCGCCCGTTCTGCAATCGATCACGAGCAGAACGGCGGCGAAATGCTTGTTTCGATGATCAGCGTCCTGGAGGTCATCCAGTTCGTCGATGACGGCCGTCTTGCGCTTTCCATGGATACCCGGACCTGGCTGTCGACCGTCGTTTCGGTCGACTACGTGAGGATGGTGCCCCTCGATCTTGAGATCGCTTTCAGGGCCGCCTCGCTGTCCCAGGAACTATCCTGCGAGCAGCGGTTGATTGTCGCCACCGCCCGCACGTTCGGCACGAAGCTCGTGACGCCGGACGCCAAAGTACGCGCGCTCGCGCACGTGGAGACGGTCTGGTAATTCACGGTTGGCGGTTGCCAGGCGAACGCTCGGGAAAGAAAAAGGCCGGACGCCCTGGTGGCGGTCCGGCCATCTGCGTTTGCACGGTTGCCTTAGATGCCGCGCGTGACGAAGTTATGAACCGACGTGACGCCTTGCACGCTCTGTGCCGACCGTTCAAGCATCGGAACCTGTCTGAAATCCGACACCCATCCGACGAGCGTGACGTCCGATCCCTGGGTCAACACGAATACGTGAGAAAGGCCGACGCCGTCACGCGCCGCGGCGCGGTACACCTGTGTAGCGAGACCACTGTCGGCGTATGCCGCCGGCACGATGGAACACGATATGGCGAGTGCGAGAGATGACGCGAGAGCAAATTTCATATTACCTCCTTATCGGCGAACGGGCGGGCGCCGGAGCGTTCCGGCGCCCGTTCTTCCCGCGCAATCCGCACGCGGGTTGCAGGGAAGTCGAGGCGCACAGGGCTCACCTTTTAACCGCACACATGCGCGGAATAACGGAGTCTGTAGCGGACAACCGGACCGGGCAGCGAGCCATTTTTTATTTGCTGGCAAGAGGTCGTCGCGTTTATGCAACGCCCTCGCCGATTTCTTTTTGTGCTCGTGCTACGGGATGTGCGGCTCATTCTCGCACAGCCGGAAAAAACCTGCGTTGCACCCGACGAACCGGTCTGGAGTCGGTGGCCATATGACCATGAGTTTATGGCTACAAAAGATGCATTACATCATCATGAAAGCGCTTGCAAGCACATCCGTCGAAGCGTTTTCCCTGACCTGTGTGACGCGTTTCACATTTCTATAATCCCAATCGAAATGTGACGTGAGCATTTCGAAACTGCTGCGGAAGAGCTGCCAAAAAAGGGAACTCGATGAAGCAGGGAACTCGATAAAGCGGTGTGGGAACATTGGACAAAGAGAGGAGAACGAAACAATGAAGCAGAAATTACTGGCTCTTTCGCTACTGGCAATGGCCGCAGCAGCGCATGCACAGAGCAGCGTTACGTTGTACGGCCGTATCGACAACGGTCTTCAGTTCGAAAACGGCATCCCCGGCGGCCATGCCTGGACCGCGTCGACCGGCGATTGGGGTTGCTCCTGGTGGGGTTTGACGGGCGCTGAAGATCTGGGTGGCGGCACTCAGGCTATCTTCCAGCTCGAAAGCCAGATCAACACGCAGAACGGTTCGCTCGAAGGCAATCTGTTCGGCCGTCACGCGACCATCGGCTTCACGAACTCGAAGTACGGTACGTTCAAGATGGGTAACCTCGGCGCCGGCGAAATTTCGCAGGACAGCTGGGGCACCGACCCGCAGCTGATGCAGCGTTACGGCATCTCGTCGCTGGTGCGCGGCCGCAACTGGGCCAGCGCCGCGAACGGCTTCGAATACCAGACGCCGAGCTGGAACGGTCTGCAGTTCCGCGGCCAATACGCGCTCACGAACAACACGAAGTGGAACGCGGCCGCCACGCCCACGGGCCAGGGCCGCACGAACGGCATCGAAGGCGTCTACACGTACGGCATGGGCGACTTCCGCGTGATTTACGACGAAGTGCGCGGCGCCGACGGCACGTTCAACGACGTCTATAACCATTCGCGCTCGATTCTCGCGGGCGGCACGCTCGTGTTCGGGCCGGTGCGCCTCTATGCGGGTTATCAGCACCTGAGCGCGCCGAACGCGACCGATGCCAGCGTCGGCGTGACGCCGGGTACGCAACCGGCCGGCGTCTCGGCACCGACCGCCGTCGATCACGAATGGTTCGGCGCGGCATGGCAGGCAACGGCCGCCACGGCGCTGACCGCGGCGGTCTATCACGCGAACGCGAACAAGGGCAACGGCAACGCGACGCTGTTCACGCTCGCCGCCACGTACAACCTGTCGAAGCGTACGTTCCTGTACACGGAAGCCGGCTACGTTCGCAACAGCTCGACGTCGAACCTCGCGCTCGCCGACAGCTCGTACGGCAACAACAACTTCGACCCGGTCACCAATACCGCGTCGAACGGCAATCCGAATTACGGTCGCAGCCAGGAAGGTATCTTCGCGGGCATCATGACGCAGTTTTAAGCGCAGTTTTAAGCGCAGTTTCAAGCGCAGTTTCGCGCGCAGTTTCACGCGCAGTTTCACGTAGTAGCCGTGCAGTGGTCGCAAGTGCAATTCTCCAGCGAGTCGTAGAAGTCCCGTTTTAGCTCTTCTTTTGAAGAGGCCGGTGTGTCAACTCCTCCACCCTGTCACACCGGCTCTTTTTTTCTCTGCTGCAAGTCCCTCCCCAACATCGACTTCACCGTGTGGCGCGCCGGCGCGTCCGCGCAGGCGCTGGAACGTCGCTTGCCATCCCGGCGCTGCGTTGCGCATCGGACCCTCTGCGTGTGGCCGATGGCGAATTCCGGCAAACTGTCGTGTGTCGGGTGCCCAAAAGCCCAAAGGGCACGCACTGGAGCGAGGAGAACAGGCCATGACGAGACGTCCCCTGGCAGGCAGCAACCCCGCGGCACCAACCGGTATGCGGTGCGTGGGGGCATGCGATCCCTCTGAACGTTTTGAAATCGTCGTGATCCTGCGCCGCCAGAACGGCGCGGCGTTTCGCGATCTTGTCGGGCGGATCGAGACCGGCGATGCGTCGGCGCAGACGGTCTCGCGCGACGAATACGAGCGCCGCTTCGGCGCGTCCGCCTTCGATGTGCAGCGCGTCGAGCGGTTCGCCGCCTCGCATGGGCTCGCGGTCGTGCGGACGGACCCGGCCGCGCGGCGCGTGGTGCTCTCCGGCACGGTGCAGCAGTACAACGCCGCGTTCGGTGTCGATCTGCAGCGCTTCGAGCATCAGGTCGGTCAATCCACGTACCACTTCCATCAGCCGGGCGGCCCCGTGCATCTGCCCGACGACATGCACGACGTCGTCACGGCCGTTCTCGGCTTCGACAATCGCGCGAAAGCGCGCCCGCACTTTCGCATCAATCCTGTGATTCGGCCGCCGATTCGTGCCGCGCGCGCGGTGAGCGATTCGTTCACGCCGCTGCAACTCGCGCAGCTCTACGACTTTCCGCCCGGCGACGGCCGCGGCCAGTGCATTGCGCTGATCGAAATGGGCGGCGGCTATAGCGATTCCGATCTTCAGGCGTATTTCGGCGCGCTCGGCGTGCCGTCGCCGAAGGTGCAGGCCGTGTCCGTCGATCAGGCGGCGAACGCGCCCACGGGCGACCCGAACGGCCCCGACGGCGAGGTCACGCTCGACGTCGAGATCGCGGGCGCGCTCGCGCCGGCCGCGCTGATCGCCGTGTATTTCGCGCCGAACAGCGAGGCCGGTTTCGTCGATGCCGTGAGCGCGGCGTTGCACGACAGCGCGCGCCATCCATCGGTCATTTCGATCAGTTGGGGCGCGCCGGAATCGGCGTGGTCGCAGCAGACGCTCACCGCATTCGACGATGCCTTGCAATCGGCCGTGGCGCTCGGCGTGACCGTGTGTGCGGCGTCGGGCGACAGCGGCTCGTCGGACGGTGTGGGCGACGGCGCCGATCACGTGGATTTCCCCGCGTCGAGCCCGTACGCGCTCGGCTGCGGCGGGACGCGCATGACGGCATCGAATGGCCGGATCGAGCGCGAGACCGTGTGGAGCAGCGGTAATGAAGGCGCTTCGGGCGGCGGCGTGAGCGCGACGTTTGCGCTCCCGTCCTGGCAGAAGGGCCTTTCGGTCGCGGCCGGCGGCGGCGCCGTGAGCGCGCTCGGGCGGCGCGGCGTGCCCGATGTGTCCGCGGATGCCGATCCGGCCACGGGCTACGTCGTGCACGTCGGCGGCACGGATACGGTGGTGGGCGGCACGAGCGCGGTCGCGCCGCTGTGGGCCGGGCTGATCGCGCGCATCAACGCGACGCGCGGCAAGCCCGTGGGCTTCGTCAACGCGTTGCTGTACGCGCAGCCGGGCGCGTTCAACGACATCACGAGCGGCAATAACGGCGACTATTCGGCGGCGCCCGGCTGGGACGCCTGCACGGGGCTCGGCACGCCGGTGGGCACGAAAGTGGCGGCGGTGCTCGCGTCGGCGTAGCATCGTCCGGCATCGCGCGAGCGAATGAGGCCGAACGAAGCAGAGGGACGCGAAGACACCACAAACGCTTCACGAGCAAGGAGACGTCATGAACGAACAGGCTCGGTCCACGCATAAGAATGGCAATGGCGGAAACGGCCACGCGCCGGGCGGCAACGGCAAGCATCGCAGTCCCGCGGATCAGCCGTGCTTCGATCCCACCGCGTACGGCAACGGCCCCGACGACTTCGTCGTCGACGTGACCGAGAACGCCGCGATCACGCATCACGCGATGCAGATCGGCCGCGAAGCGATCGCCTATACGGCGACGGCGGGGCATCTCGTGACCGTCGATCCCAGCAGTTCGCAACCGGATGCGAAGATCTTCTACGTCGCGTTCACGAAGGACGGCGTGCAGGCCCAGGACCGGCCGGTCACGTTCTTCTACAACGGCGGGCCGGGGTCGTCGTCGGTGTTCGTGCTGCTCGGCTCGTTTGCGCCGAAGCGCATCAAGACCTCGATGCCGGGCTTCACGCCGCCCGCGCCCTATGGTCTCGAAGACAACCCGGACAGCCTGCTCGACAAAAGCGACCTCGTGTTCATCAATCCGGTGGGCACCGGTTATTCGGCGGCGATCGCGCCGCATCACAACCGCGATTTCTGGGGCGTCGATCAGGACGCGGACTCGCTCAAGCAGTTCATCAAGCGCTACCTCACGGCGAACGATCGCTGGAATTCGCCGAAATTTCTTTACGGCGAATCGTATGGCACGGCGCGCAGTTGCGTGCTCGCCTACCGGCTGCACGAGGACGGCGTGGACCTGAACGGCATCACGCTGCAATCGTCGATACTCGATTACACGCAAAGCGGCAATCCCGTCGGCGCGCTGCCGACCGCCGCCGCCGATGCGTGGTATCACGATCGCGTGGGCCTGAAGCCGAAGCCGAAAGATTTGCAGGCATTCGCGGCGCAGGTGGCGCAATTCGCGCGCACGGATTATCGCGAGGCGCTGGCGAAGTTTCCCGATGCGAAAGATCCGGCGATTGCGGCTGCGCTCAAACAACTTGCGCAATACACAGGCATCGACACGCAGACGCTTTCGTCCTGGAACCTCGACATCGCCGCCTACGACAGCCGCGGCAACTCGCTCTTTCTCACGACGTTGCTGAAAGACAAGGGCGTGGCGCTGGGTTCCTACGACGGCCGGGTCACCGCCATCGACACGGGCATCGCCGGAAAGGTCGATCCGAATTCGGGCGGCAACGACCCGACGATGACCGCCGTGACCGGCGTCTATACGGCGATGTGGAACAGCTACCTGAATGAGCAATTGAAATTCCGTTCGAATTCGTCGTTCACGGATCTCAACGATCAGGCTTTCCAGAACTGGAATTTCAGTCATATCGACCCGACGGGCGCGCAAAAAGGCATCGACGCGCAGGGCAATATCGTGCTTTACACGGCGGGCGATCTTGCGGCGGTGATGGCTTTGAATCCCGATCTGCGCGTGCTTTCCGCGAACGGCTACTACGACTTCGTCACGCCGTTCTATCAGACGGTGATCGATCTGCAGAAAATGCCGCTTGTCGACCAGAAGGTGCGCGACAACCTCAGTGCGCGCTTCTATCCTTCGGGGCACATGGTGTATCTCGACAACGGCTCGCGCACGGCGCTAAAGGGCGATCTCGCGAAGCTGTATCAGCGCGCGGCGACGGACCGGACGGCCATCGCGCGCATTCGCGCCCTGCAGCGCATGAGCACGATGAGCGCGATGCATCACTGACGCGCTTGCCCAACCGCTGAATTTTCGCGTTCGCGCGCCATCGCCGCGAGGCAGGCGCGCGCGTCGCCGCCGACGATGCGCGCCGCACACGCGATCATGAGGTTCTTCTGGAGTCCGAAGTCCTCGACGAGAAAGCCGCGCTCGCATTCGCGTCCGTGCGGGACCGGCTGCGACGGCACGCGCTCGATCAGCGTGCCCGCATCGCTCGTATAAGCCCAGACTTCTTTTCCCAGCGCGGCGGCGAAGCCGATTTCGAATGCCGTCCCCGAGTCGGGCTCGCCGGGGCCGCGAAAGTCGTCGACGTTGGCCATCACGATGTCGGCGGAGCGGATCGCGTCGATGTTCGCGCGATAGATCCAGGCCGCCTTGCGCGGACCATCGAGGTCGGCGGGCACTTCGGCGTCGAGCGGATAGACGCCTTCGAAACCGTATTCGGCGCAGGCGGCGCGCAGGCGCTCGCCGAACGCCAGGGCGTCGGGGCGGAACACGTCGAAGCCCGCGAGATAAATGCGCGGCGCGCGCGGCTGCGGAGCGTGATTCATGGCGATATCCTGGGTTGGGGCGAGGGGGGCGAACGATGGGGCCGATTCTAGCCGGATCGAGCACGCGGCATGCCGAGCCGTTCGAGGAAAATTCGAAGAATTGGGCAGGCGCGAAGGGTCTAAACCGCAAATAAACACACGATATGGGGTCACTGCTTCGCGCCGGACAAAGCATGCGATGATCACATGCCCGCCGCGCGTTGCATGCGTGATGCGGGGAGGAGAGGCGATCGTTTCCGTGTAGGCATGGATCGCCGTGATCGATGCGCGCAGCGCACAAACGCCGCGAAAAAGCGTATGAAAAAAGCGCCCGAAAAAGCGCACGAATCGTACGAACAGGCGAACAGGCGAACAGGCGAACGGGAGCGGACATGGAAAAATCAGGCAGCACGGTTGTGATCGTCGGCACGGGGCATGCGGGCGGCAATGCCGCTGCGCTGTTGCGGCAATACGGTTTTGACGGACGGATCGTGCTGATCGGCGCGGAGCCGGTGCCGCCGTATCATCGGCCGCCGCTCAGCAAGGCGTACCTGAAGGGCGAGGCCGATATCGGGCGGCTCTGGCTGAAGCCGCCCGCGTTCTACGAAGAAAGCCGCATCGAACTGAAACTCGGCGCGGCCGTCCGGTCGCTCGATCGCGCGTCCAGGACGCTCACACTCGCCGATGGAAGCCAGGTGCAATACGACAAACTCATTCTTGCGACGGGTTCGACGCCGCGCGTGCTCACGCTTCCCGGCCACGACCTGGAAGGCGTGGCGGAACTGCGTTCGCTCGCCGATGCCGACGTCCTGCGCGAGCGCCTTCGACCTGGCGAAAGGCTCGCCGTGGTCGGCGCGGGCTATATCGGACTCGAAGCCGCAGCGGCCGCGCGCCAGCTCGGCCATGCGGTCACCGTGCTCGAAGCGGCGCCGCGCGTGCTCGGGCGCGTGACGAGCGAAACGGTCTCGGCGTTCTATGCGCGCGAGCATCGCGCGCAAGGCGTCGATCTGCGCCTCGACGCGAAAATCGAAGCGTTCACCGGCGAGGAGGGCAAGCTCAGCGGCGTGAAGCTCGCATCGGGCGAGATCGTGCCGACGAAGCTCGCGCTCGTCGGCATCGGCGTCGTGCCGGACGTGACGCTGGCGCAAGACGCAGGCATTGCCTGCACGAACGGCGTGCAGGTCGACGGCGACGCCCGCACGTCCGACCCCGACGTCTTCGCGATCGGCGACTGCTCGAACCGGCCGCTCTCGCACTACGGCCGCTCCGCGCGGCTGGAGAGCGTGCACAACGCGGTCGAGCAGGCGAAGCTCGCGGCGGCGGCCATCGCGGGCAAGCCGCGTCCGGCCTGCGACGCTCCCTGGTTCTGGTCCGACCAGTACGACCTGAAACTGCAAACCGTGGGCCTGCTGGAAGGTTACGACGAGGCCATCGTGCGCGGCGATCCGGCGGCGCGGCGCTTCGCGGTCTGGTACCTCAAGAACCGCACGCTGCTCGCCGTCGATGCCGTCAATTCGATGCCCGACTTCCTCTGCGGCAAGAAACTCGTCGGCTCGGGGGCGAAGCTCGACCTCGACGCGCTGCGCGATCCGGCCACCGACCTCGGCAAATTCGCGGCCGCCGCACTAGCCTGAACGGCCCGCATATCTCACAATCTCTTGATTTGCGTAGCCGTGCGACGTTGCACGGCCGACTATCATCCGAGGCGGCACTGCCCTGAATGCGTGTTCGCGGTGCTAGCCCGGTGCGGCGGTGCCGCACTGGTACGCCATCGGATGAGACCAGTTCCGCACGATGAACACGACCCCCCAGCCGCTGACCCAGTCCCCCGTCCCTTCGTCCGAAGCCGCGCGCGCCAAGGCGCGGCACGACTTCGAGGCCACGATCGCCGTGTGCCTCGACGCGCCTGAGCTGCTCGGCCGGGAGGGCGTCCGGTACGACTTCAACTATGGCTGCCGCGTGCAGGTGCCGGTGGCCGGATGGCGCGTTCGCATGCGCGACCGCGAGACGAACAACATCGTTTTCGACGGCACGCTCGACGCCGGCGAGATCGCCGCGAGCCGCCGGAAATACTTTGTGCGCTTCCAGTTCGACGTTTTCGACGGCGCGCGCCTCGTGTTTTCGCATGCTTTCGATGCGACATGGCGTCGCGTGCTGATCGAGATCGGCTCGACCGCGCTCGGCGACACGATCGCGTGGATGCCGTCGATCGAGGCGTTCCGCCAGCAGCACGAATGCCACGTGACGGTGCGGCTCAGGGCGGGCCTGCGCGAGCTGTTCGAGGACGCTTATCCGGCGATCCAGTTCGTGGACGACGTGCCCGGGGAGGACGTGGACGAAGACGCCTGCGACGGGGAAGAGGTCGAGCCGTTCTACGCGTCGTACCGCCTCGACCGCTTCATGCCGTTCACGGAGCGCGACCATCAGCCGACCGACGCGCGCATGAGCAACCTGCAGGACTTCGCGTCGTACATGCTGGCGGTGCCCGCTATCGAGCGGCGCCCGACCATCGTCGTGGCCGACCGGACGCGCCCGATCCGCGAACGCTACGTGTGCATCGCGACGCAGGCGTCGGCGCAGTGCAAATACTGGAACAACCCGGGCGGCTGGTCGGGGCTCGTCGCGCATCTGAGGGCGATCGGCTACCGCGTGATCTGCATCGACCGCGATCGCGAGTTCGGTCAGCCGGGCGCGCTGAACACGATGCCGGCGGGCGCCGAGGACTTCACCGGCGATCGTCCGCTGCAGGAACGGGCCAGCCTGCTCGCGCACGCGGACTTCTTCGTCGGCGTCGCCAACGGCCTGTCCTGGCTCGCGTGGGCGCTCAGGACGCCGGTCGTGCTGATCAGCGGCTATTCGCATCCGAAGACTGAATTTCACACGCCGTGGCGGGTCATCAATTTCCGCGCGTGCAATAGCTGCTACAACGACACGACGGCCGAATTCGACAACGCCGACTTCAACTGGTGTCCGCGCCATGCGGGCGACTCGCGCCGCTTCGAGTGCACGTCGGCGATCACGGCCGAGCAGGTCATGGGCGTGATCGAACCGCTGATCTCTTCGGGCGCGCCTTAAGCGGGCGAAGATCGGCGCGGGGCTTTTCGCTCCGGTTTGGGCGCGCGGCGCGAGGCGCGCTCATTCGCCTCGCCGATGTCGTAAACTGTCGCAGCGGGCCGGCTTGCCGGCCCGCGTTGCTTTGGCACGGATACCACCACGCGACATGGCCACCCACGACACCTCACCCCCACCCGGCTCGCGCGCGAATGCGCCGCGAAGGAGCCCCGCTTGAGCGCGCGCGAACTGCCCACGGGGCTGATGCTCGTCCACGGCAATCAGCCCGGGCGGCTGCGCGATCTGATCGTGCAATGGATCGGCCAGAATCCGGTCGCCCCGCTCGAAAAAGAAGTGATGCTCGTGCAGAGCAACGGCATTGCGCAATGGCTCAAGCTCGCGTTCGCCGCCGATCCCGACGAGGGCGGCTGCGGCATCGCGGCGGCGCTCGACATGTCGCTGCCTTCGCGTTTTCTCTGGCAGGTCTATCGCGCGGTGCTCGGCACGGAAGCGGTGCCGGCCGTCTCGCCGTTCGACAAGGCGCCGCTGACCTGGCGCCTGATGCGCATGCTCCCGGCGCTGCTCGACGCGCCTGGCTACGCGCCGCTCAAGCGCTTCATGGCGCAGGACGACGATCAGCGCAAGCGCTATCAGCTTGCGCAGCGCGTGGCCGATCTGTTCGACCAGTACCAGGTTTATCGCGCGGACTGGCTCGCGGCGTGGGCCGCGCACGAGGACGTCGTGATCGACGCGCGCAACCAGCGCATGCCGCTGCCCGACGACGCACGCTGGCAGGCGGCGTTGTGGCGCGCGTTGCTCGACGACGTGGGCGCGCAGGCACCGGAAGGCGCGCTCGTCGATCTGCGGCAGACCGGCCGCGCGGCCGTCCACGAGGCGTTCATGCGTTGCGCCGGAAACTGGCGCGAAGGCGGCGAGCGGCCGAAGGCGCTGCCGCGCCGCATCGTCGTATTCGGCATTTCGAGCCTGCCGCGTCAGTCGGTGGAGGTGCTGGCCGCGCTCGCGCGCTGGACCCAGGTGCTGATGTGCGTCCACAACCCGTGCATGCATTACTGGGCCGATATCGTTGCCGACCAGGACCTGCTGCGCGCGCGGCACGCGCGTCAGCGCCGCCGCGCGGGGGCGCCCGCCGTGCTCGACGACTCGCAACTGCATCTGCACGCGCAGCCGCTGCTCGCGGCATGGGGCAAGCAGGGCCGCGACTTCATCGGTCTGCTCGACGAATACGACAGCGACGAAGCGCGCGCCGATTACGCACCGCACTTCACGCGCATCGGCCAGCGTATCGACCTGTTCGACGGCGACGACGCGCTCACGCAGCTGCAACAGCTTCAGGACGATATCCGCGATCTGCGCTCGCTCGACGAGACGCGCGAGCGCTGGCCTGCCGTCGACCGCCACGCGGACGAATCGATCCGCTTTCACATCGCCCATAGCGCGCAGCGCGAAGTGGAGATCCTGCACGACCGCCTGCTGGCGGCGTTCGAGGCCGAGCCGGACTTGCGTCCGCGCGACGTGATCGTCATGGTGCCCGACATCGAGGTCTACACGCCCCACATCCAGGCTGTGTTCGGCCTCGTCGACGCCGACGATCCGCGCTACATCCCGTTCAGCATCGCGGACCGCGCGCAGCGCGCGTTCGATCCGCTGACCGGCGCGCTGGAGATGCTGCTCGCGCTGCCGCAGTCGCGCGTTTCGGTGAGCGACGTGCTCGACCTGCTCGAAGTGCCCGCGGTGCGCGCGCGCTTTCACATCGACGCCGACGACGTGCCGACATTGCGCCACTGGATCGACGGCGCGAACATCCGCTGGGGCCTGCACGCGCAGCAGCGCGCGAGCCTCGGCCTGCCGCAGACCGACGACATCAACGCGCCGAACAGCTGGGCCTTCGGCCTGCGCCGCATGTTGCTCGGCTATGCCGCCGGCGATCGTGCGAGCGCGTGGCGCGGCATCGAGCCGTACGCGGAGATCGGCGGACTCGATGCGGCGCTGCTCGGTCCGCTCACGCGTCTCGTCGATGCGCTCGATTCGACGTGGCAGACGTTGCGCGAACCCGCGACCGTCGATGTCTGGTGCGCTCGCCTGCGCGCGCTGAAGACGACGTTCTTCGCGACCGACGACCCCGGGGACGCCTACACGCTGGAACGCCTCGACGCCGCGCTCGAAACGTGGCGCGAGACGTGCGCCGACGCCGCGCTCACGGACACGCTGCCGCTCGCGATCGTCGCGGAAAACTGGCTCGGCGTTCTGGACGGCGGCGGTCTGCAGCAGCGCTTCTTCGCGGGCGCCGTGACGTTCGCGACGCTGATGCCGATGCGCGCGATTCCGTTTCGCCGCGTGTGCCTGCTCGGCATGAACGACGGGGACTATCCGCGCAGCCGCACGCCGCTCGACTTCGACCTGATGCGCCGCGACTACCGGCCCGGCGACCGCTCGCGTCGCGAGGACGACCGCTATCTGTTCCTCGAAGCGCTGCTGTCCGCGCGCGACCATCTGCATATTTCGTGGATCGGGCGCAGCGTGACCGACAACACGCCGCGTCCGCCGTCGGTGCTCGTGGGGCAGTTGCGCGACCATCTGAAGACGGGCTGGCGGCTCGAAGGCGACGAGGAACGACCGGATGCGCTGCTCGATGCGCTGACGATCGAGCATCGTTTGCAGCCGTTCAGCGTCGATTACTTTCCGGCGCGGAACAACGCGGGGGAAAACGCGCGGGACAACGTAGCTCCGCTTTATACCTACGCGAACGAATGGAGCCGGCCTGCGCCGGCGCGCGCCGCCACGGCGCAGTCCGCATCGCGGCTGACGCCTTCCGAGCGCGAAGAACCGCTTTCGATCGGCGAACTCGCGGAGTTTTTGCGCGACCCGGTGCGCAGCTTTTTCCGGCAGCGTCTGCGCGTCGCGTTCGAAGCCGACGATTCGGCGAGCGAGAATCAGGAGCCGTTCGAAGTGGATGCGTTGCAGGCCTGGCAACTGCAGAGCGAACTGATTCGCGCGCAGGTCGCCGCGATGGATCGTGGCGAGGCCGATCTCGAACCGGCCGCGCTCGAACGGCTCGAACGGATGCATCGCAGCGGCGACCTCGCGACGGGCGGCTTCGGCGAAGTGATCGGCCAGGAATTGCTCGCGCCGATGGGCGAACTCTTCATCGAATATCGCCGTGCGCTCGCGCGCTGGCCGGACCCGATCGAGCGTCAATATGAACTGCGTCTCGACGCGCAAACGCAGGGGCGCGTCCTCACGATCGACGATCGCATCGGCGATCTGCGCGCCGCGCCAGACGGCGCGCGCGGGCGCGTGATCCTCGATGCGGGCACGCTCATCAAGAACAACCGGTATCGCGGCGAACGGCTCGTCGCTTACTGGGTCGCGCACGTTGCGGCGCAGCTTGCGGCGGGCGCAGTGACGACGGTGATTGTCAGCAAGGCGGGCGTGGCGGAATTTGCGCCCGTTGCGCCGGACGCCGCGCGCGATTATCTGCGCGCGCTCGTCGCTGCGTGGGATGAGGGCGCGCGCAGGCCGCTGCCGTTTGCGATCAAGACCGCGTTCGCGTGGCTGCGCCGCTTGCCCGATGCGTTCGACGGCACCCGCGCGGCCGTTCCCGCCGAGGCGTGGGACGACGCGCGCACGGCATTCGAGGGCGCCATGCGCGCGAGCGGCGAGTGCGAGACGAACCCGTGGCTGCGCCGCGCGTTTCCCGACTTCGAGACGCTTATCGCGAACGACGCATTCATCACGCTGGCGACGACGCTGCTGATGCCCGTGCAGCGCGCGCCGCTGGCCGCCTCGCGAGCGAAGCGCGACGCGGGCACTGCGGGAGAAAACGCATGACCGCGACTCACGACGTCACGGCCAGAACGCTGGCGCCGTTGCGCTTTCCGCTGTACGGCAGCCGCCTGATCGAGGCGAGCGCGGGCACGGGCAAGACCTTCACGATCGCGATGCTGTACGTGCGGCTCGTACTCGGCCATGGCGAGTCGAATGAAATCGACACGCCGGGCGCCTGCGCGCGTCCGCTCACGCCGCCCGAAATTCTCGTCGTCACGTTCACGGATGCCGCGACCAAGGAACTGCGCGAGCGTATCCGCGCGCGATTGATCGAAGCGGCCGAAGCCTTCCGCGAGGATCCCGGCGAGGTGGACCCGGACGACGTGGACGGTGACCTGCTGCACGCGCTGCGCGACGACTATCCGCCCGAGCAATGGCCCGCGTGCGCGCGGCGTCTGCAACTCGCGGCGGAATGGATGGACGAGGCTGCCGTCTCGACCATCCACGGCTGGTGCAACCGCATGCTCAGCGAGCACGCGTTCGACAGCGACAGCCTTTTTTCGCAGACGCTCGTCACGGACCAGACCGAATTGCGCGCCGAAGTCGTGCGCGACTACTGGCGCACGTATCTGGCGCCGCTCGACGCGCAGTCGGCACGGGAAGTGCGCGAATGGTTCAGGGATCCTGATGAATTGCATCTGGCGATCCGCGCGCTGCTCGCGCATGTGGATCGGCTGCCCGATGCGGCCGAGCCCGGTGCATCGCTGATCGACGCGCGCGCGAAGGCGCGCGAACAGCTTGAGGCGCTGAAGGCGCCGTGGCGCGGGTGGATCGACGAAGTGAAGGCGCTGCTCGACGCCGCGCGAGCAAAGAAGCAGTTCGACGCGCGCAAGCTCAACACGCGCAACGGCGATACGTGGATCGAAAAGCTGCGCACGTGGGCGCACGATCCCGAACTGGAGCACCCTGGTTTCGACGAGAAGGCCGCCGTCTGGACGCGCCTCACGCCCGCCGGCCTCAAGGAGATCTGGCAGCCCGGCGGCGAGCCGCCCGCGCATCCTGCGTTCGTCGCGATAGAGACGCTGCGCGAGGCGCTCGCCGCGCGGCCCGAAGCGCGCGAGGCGCTGCTGTGCCACGCCGCGCGCTGGGTCGCGCGGCGCTTCGAAGACGAGGAAGCGCGCCGCTCGCAGATGGGTTTCGACGATCTGCTCACGCGTCTTCTCGCCGCGCTCAAGAAGGAAAACGGCGCGCGGCTGGCGGAAATCATCCGCAAGCAGTATCCGGCGGCACTCATCGACGAGTTCCAGGACACGGACCCGGTCCAGTACGAGATCTTCGACCGGATCTATCGCATCGCCGCGAACGACGCCGATACGGCCATCGTGTTGATCGGCGATCCCAAACAGGCGATTTACGCGTTTCGCGGCGCCGATATCTATACGTATCTGCGCGCGCGGCGCGATTGCGAAGGGCGGCTCTATACGCTCAAGACGAACTATCGCTCGACGCGTGCGATGGTGGCCGCGGTCAACCGTTGTTTCGACGCGGCCGAGTCGCGCGAGCAAGGCAGCGGCGCGTTCCTGTTCCGCAGCGCGAACGGCGAGGCGAACGCGCTGCCGTTCATTCCCGCCGACGCGAACGGCCGGCCCGAACGGCTCGTGGCGGACGGCGTCGAGGTTCCCGCGCTGAACGTCTGGTGGCTGCCGCCAGGCGCCGACGGCAAGCCGATCGCCAGCAAAGGCGCGTACCTCGCGAGCATGGCGGAGCGTTGCGCGACCGGGATGGTGCGCCTGCTGAACCTCGGCGAAGAGCAGGCGGCGGGCTTCGAACGCGGGAACGATCTGCGCGCGTTGAAGCCGTCCGATATGGCCGTGCTCGTGAACAATCGCGAGGAAGCGCGCGCGATTCGCCGGGCGCTGGACGCGCGCGGCGTGCGCAGCGTCTATCTCTCCGATCGCGATTCCGTGTATCTGGCGCCGGAGGCGGAGGAGCTGCGCTATTGGCTCGCGGCCTGCGCGGAGCCCGACGACGGCCGCCGCGTGCGGACCGCGCTCGCGACGTCGCTGCTCGGGCTCGACTGGGACGAACTCGATGCGCTGGGTCGCGACGAGGTCGCATGGGAAAGGCGCGTGCTGCAGTTCCGCGGCTATCGCGAGAGCTGGCGCAAGAAGGGCGTGCTGCCGATGCTGCGGCGTCTGCTCAACGACTTTCACGTTCCGCAGCGGCTGCTCGACGAGACGGCGGGCACGCCTGCCAACGGCGAGCGCGCGCTCACGAATCTGTTGCATCTGGCCGAATTGCTGCAACAGGCCTGCACGCAGCTCGACGGCGAGCACGCGCTGATCCGCTATCTCGACGAGCAACGCGAGGACGAGAGCGCGGGAGGCGGCGGCGACGCGCGGCAACTGCGGCTGGAGAGCGACGCGGCGCTCGTGCAGGTCGTCACGATCCACAAGTCGAAGGGCCTCGAATATCCGCTCGTGTTTCTGCCGTTCGCGTGTGCGTTTCGCGCGGTCAAACCCGACGACATGCCGTTCAAATGGCACGGCGAGCAGGGCGAACTCAATGTCACGCTCGAAGCGGACGGTCATGTGCTTCAGCAGGCCGATCGTGAGCGGCTCGGCGAGGATCTGCGCAAGCTCTACGTGGCGCTCACGCGCGCGCGCTACGCGACGTGGATCGGCTATGCGCCGCTTCAGGGCGTCGAGTCGAGCGCGTTCGGCTATCTCGCGGGCGGTGGCGAGCCGCTGCCCGCGGATCAGTCCGAGGCACGTCTCGATGCATTGCGCGGCGATTGCGCCGACATCGCCATCGCGTCCGCGCCCGAACCGGGCCGCGAGCGCTTCACGATGCGCGAGGCCGCGACGGCGCGCGGCGGCGCGCGGACGTTCCCGAGGCGCGTGCGCGAGCGCTGGTGGATCGCGAGCTATTCGAGCCTGAAGACCGTCGAGACCGCGCCGGGCGCGATCGCCGGGCCCGGTCCCGACGGCACGCGCGCGGCGCCGGACACGCGCGGCGAGGACGTGTTCCTCGAACTGCTCGACGCGACCACGCCGCCGGAAGACGAGGCGGGCGAGGCGCGAGCGGGCGCGCAGACCGTGGCGCCCGCGGGCGAGACGATGCACGGTTTCGAACGCGGCGCGGACGCGGGCAGCTTCCTGCATGACCTGATGGAGTGGGCGGCCAATGAGGGCTTCGGCAAGATTGCACAGGATGCCGAACGATCGCGTCTGCGCGACATGATCGCGCGCCGCTGCAACGTGCGCGGCTGGGCGCGCTGGGTCGATCCGCTGACCGAATGGGTGCTGCATCTCGTGAAGACGCCGCTGCGGCTGCCGCCCGTGGATGGCGAAGCGGTGTCGCCGGTCGCGTTCTCGCAGTTGTCGTCGTATATGGCCGAAATGGAGTTCTGGGTCGCGGCGCACACGGTCGATACGCTCGAACTCGATGCGCTCGTCACGTCGATGACGCTCGACGCAGCAGCGCGCCCGGCGCTCGACGCCGCGCGTCTGAACGGCATGCTCAAGGGCTTCATGGATCTCGTGTTCGAACACGAGGGGCGCTACTACGTCGCCGATTACAAGTCGAACTGGCTCGGCCCGGACGACGCCGCGTACACCGCGGAGAAGATGCGCGCGCAGATCCTGCATTCGCGCTACGAATTGCAGTACGTGCTGTATCTGTTCGCGCTGCATCGCCTGCTCAAGGCGCGGCTGCCCGACTACGATTACGACCGCCACATCGGCGGCGCGGTCTATATCTTCCTGCGTGGAGGACGCGCGCCGGGGCAGGGGTTGCATATCGAGCGAGTGCCGCGCGAACTGATCGAACGACTCGATGCGCTGTTCGCGCGTCACGACGCCGTGGAGGACATGGCATGACGAGGCGACGCACAAAGGACACGATCGGCGTGACCGGCGATCTGTTTGCGCAACTGGAGATCGAGGAGGCGGCGGCGCGGGACGCGCCGCGGCACTCAATAAGCGAAGCGGGCGAAGCGCGCGGATCGACGGCGCGGATGCTCGCCGTACTCGATCGCTGGGTCGAGCGCGGGTGGCTCCGCATGCTCGACGCCGCGTTCGCGCGCTTTCTGCGGACCGAGGCGCCGGAGGTGGCGCCGCTGTCGTTGCTCGCGGCTGCGCTCGCGAGCCATCAGCTCGGACGCGGCCACGTGTGCCTCGACCTCGCGGCCACGCTCGACGACCCCGCGTTTGCCTTGTCGCTGCCGCCCGATGGTCCGCCATTGCCCGCTGCCGAACCGGTGCAGCCGCCCGCCGAAGTGCTCGCGGGCGTGACGCTCGCGCAGTGGCGTGCGGCGCTCGATGCGCCCGGCGTCGTCGGCATCGGGGCCGGAAATACGCCGCTCGTGCTGGCGGGGACACGGCTTTATCTGCGGCGTTACTGGCAATACGAGCAGGACGTGCGCGCCGCCATCGTGCGGCGGCTCGCGCGCAGTGCGGAATTCGAAGCTGCGTTGCCGCCCGGTGCCGTGCGTCCCGCACTCGATGCGCTGTTTCCGGCACGCGGCGCGCAGGCAAGCAAGGCACGCGCGGACTGGCAAAAGCTCGCATGCGCGCTCGCGGCGCGCAGCGCGTTCAGCATCGTGACGGGCGGACCGGGCACGGGCAAGACGACGACCGTCGTGAAGTTGCTGGCGCTGTTGCAGACGCTCGCGTCTGGAACGAGCGATGAAAGCGGTGAAAGCACCGCGCGCGTATTGCGCATCCGTCTCGCGGCGCCAACCGGCAAGGCGGCGGCGCGGCTCAACGAATCGATCGCGGGCGCGGTGGCGCGCCTGCCCTTCGACGACCTCGCGCAAGGCGACACGCTGCGCGCCGCGATCCCCACGGTCGTGACGACGCTGCATCGCGTGCTCGGCACGCGGCCCGGCAGCCGGCGCTTTCGCCACGACGCGGCCAATCCGCTGCCCGTCGACGTGCTCGTGATCGACGAGGCGTCGATGGTCGATCTGGAGATGATGGCCGCCGTGCTCGACGCGCTGCCGCCCGGCGCGCGGCTCATCCTGCTCGGCGACAAGGACCAGCTCGCTTCGGTCGAAGCGGGCGCTGTCCTTGGCGAACTATGCGACCGCGCGCGCGAAGGCCACTATACGGAGGCCTCGCGCGCGTGGCTCGAAGCGGCCACGGGCGAGCGCATCGACGCCGCGATGCTCGACGCGCGCGGCACGCCGCTCGATCAGGCCGTCGCGATGTTGCGCGAGAGTCATCGCTTCGCGGCGGACAGCGGCATTGGCGCGCTCGCCGATCTCGTCAATGCGGGCGATGCCGTGGGCGTCGCGAAGATCTGGGCGCAGGGTCATGACGATCTCGCGCGCATCGTGTGCTCGACGGCCGACGACGCGCCGCTGCGCGCGCTGATCGTCGATGGCAGGGCGGGCGAAGGCGTTGCCGCGCGGCGTCACGGCTATCGGCACTATCTGGAGGCGATGCGTGCGTTGCGTCCCGGGCCCGGCGCGTCGCCCGAAGCGCTCGCGCAATGGGCCGCCGGCGTGTTGAAGGCGCACGGCGAGTTCCAGTTGCTCTGCGCGCTGCGGCGCGGTCCGTGGGGCGTCGAGGGTTTGAGCCGGCGCGTCGCGCGGCTGCTGCACGAAGAAAATCTCATCGACCCGCGCGGCGACTGGTACGCGGGGCGGCCCGTGCTGGTCACGCACAACGACTACGAACTGGGCCTCATGAACGGCGACATCGGCATCGCGCTCGACTTGCCCGTGCGCGACGGCGAGCCGCCGGTGCTGCGCGTGGCGTTCCCGGCCGCCGATGGATCGGGCGGCGTGAAGTGGGTGTCGCCGAGCCGTCTGCAAGGCGTCGAAACCGTATTCGCGCTCACGGTGCACAAGTCGCAGGGCTCCGAATTCACGCATGCCGCGCTCGTGCTGCCCAACACGTACAGCCCGGTGCTGACGCGCGAACTCGTCTACACGGGCATCACGCGTGCGCGGTCGTTCTTCACGCTCGCGGTGCCCGAAGGACGGTCGGTGCTCGATCGCGCGGTGCTCGCGAAAGTGCAGCGCGCGAGCGGGTTGATGGCAGGGCTCGCAGAGGACGCCGACGCGCGATGATGCGCGGATAGCGCGAAGCGTGCATGGAAAAAGGGCGGGCCGCGCGGCCCGCCCTTTTTCGTGTTTCGTGATAGCCGTTACGGCGTCGCTTAGACGATCGTGAGCGTCACGTCGATGTTGCCGCGCGTCGCGTTCGAGTACGGGCAAACGATGTGCGCCTTGTCGACCAGCGCTTGCGCGGCTGTGCGGTCCATGCCGGGCAGCGATATCTTCAGTTCGACTTCGATGCCGAAGCCATTCGGAATCTGGCCGATGCCGACACTGCCGTCGATCGACGCGTCAGCGGGAATCGCAATCTTGTCGCGCGCGGCGACGAATTTCATCGCGCCGATGAAGCAGGCGCTGTACCCCGCGGCGAACAGTTGCTCGGGGTTCGTGCCCGCACCGCCCGCGCCGCCGAGTTCCTGCGGCGTGGTGAGCTTGAGGTCGAGGCTGCTTTCGGGCACGACGGCGCGGCCGTCGCGGCCTCCGGTGACGTGGGCGTGGGCGGTGTAGAGCGCTTTTTCGATCGACATGACGAACTCCGGTTGGGTGTAACGGTTCAAGGGGACTGCGTTGGGGAAATGATTAGTCGTGCAGAGCAATTTCGCTTGCATGGACGGTGCGCGTCGTCGTCGATCCGGCTCGGATTCGGGCGCGCGTGAGCGGCGCCGCCGGTCTCGCGGCGCCCTGATTCGAAGCGTAGAAGGTCGGCGCCGAAACCGCCAGGCGGCGAGCGGCTTTCACTGTTGACCGCGTGGCGACAATCGTCTCAACCGGGTTCATGACGCTCATCCTCATGAATAAATCTATCAATAGATAGACAATGATGCAAAATAACGGACGCGGTCGCGTCCCTTCTTCCTTTTTGCTTACCTGGCCGAAGATAGATAGACGAGTCCAAAAACAAGGCGGCGTACCGCCTCGCGTTGGGTTCCTCTCGCGCTGCTCAGGAGGCCGGCTTTCTCCACATCGCTTCCACGTCTTCGAGCCGCGACTTCGCGCGAAACAGGCGGCTCGCCAGCACGGTGCCCTGCAGCGCCGCGAACAGCGTGCGCGCCGAGTTTTCCGCGCTGCCGTTGACCGCTAGCGTTCCTTGCGCCGCACCGTCCGCGAGCACCGCCGCGAGCCAGTTTTCGTTGGCGCGGAAGAACGCCTGCACCGCCTTGCGCACGGTATCGGGCAGCGACTCGATGTCGGCGGCGAGCATGCCGCACAGACAGATCTGGTCGCCGTCGCCGAGTGTCCTGCCGAACATCTTCGTGTAAGCCGCGAGCTTCGCGTCCGGCGGCAGCGCCGGATCGACCGACTGCAGAACCGCCATCACCTGGTCGCTGTACACACTGACCGCTTCGAGCACCAGATCGTCTTTCGAGGGGAAGTAGTAGTGGATGCTCGATGTCTTGACGCCCACCAGTTCCGACAGGTCGCGATAGCTGAAGCCGTTGTAGCCGCGCAGCATGATCAGCGTGATCGCATGATCCAGAAGCTGTTCCCGCACGGTCGATTTCGTGTCCATGGATGCAATTTATCTACTGGAAGGTAGATTGTCAAGGTCGACGCGAAAAAAATTTCGTGTCGACCGCCAATGCTTCCATATCGAGCATGGCTTGCGCCAGCAGCTTCTTCAGCCGCGCGTTCCTGTCTCCCGTTGCTTCAACCGTCGAGCCTTCGACACGGCCATTTCGCCGGGCGTGCCGTGTCGGTTTCCGCGCGGCCTTACAAGCGGGCGCTGTATGACCTGCAGTCGACGGCCGTCATGGGGATCACAGACCCCGGTGGCCCGCCGTGAAAATCAGCCGCAGACCGAGCGCGGCGATGGCGCCTGCAGCGGCGCGGTCGATCCAGCGCTTCGCGCGCAGGTAGAGGTCGCGCGGACGCTGGCTCGAAAAACAGAGCGCGACCACGGTGTACCAGCCGGTCTCGATGACGAACACGAACGGCGGCAGCGCGAAGTAGCACCAGAGCGGCGGATGCTGCGGCAGGAGCGCGACGAAGATGCTGCCGTAGGCGATGGCCGTCTTCGGGTTGCTGAGCTGCGTCGTGAGGCCGATCCAGAACGATTTGCCGGGGCGGCTTGCCGTCACGACGGCGGAGCCCATCGAGACGGGCTGTCCCGCGCCGCGCCAGATGCGCGAAGCGATATAGAGCAGATACGCGCCGCCCGCGATCTTGAGTCCGGCGTAGAGCCAGCCGACCGTGGCGAGCACGGTGTAGAGGCCGGCGAGCGCGATGCCCGCGAAGCAGATCGCGCCGGCGCCCATGCCGAGCGCGGTGGCGACGCCGTCGCGGCGCGACAGCCCGATCGAATTGCGGGCGACGAGCACGAAGCTCGGCCCGGGACTCATGGCGCCGAGCAGGACGGCGGCGAGGATGCTGACGACGGCGGCGAACGGGGACATGGCGTGGTCTCTCTCTTTTGTGTCGTTGGAGCCGGCTAGAGTAGCACGAGGGGAAATGGAGACCGGCGTCCCGTCCGGAAGCGGAGGAAGCGATGATGACTGGCGGCTGTCGATGCGGGCGGATCCGCTATGAGATCGCAGGTGTGCGGCTCGATTGCACGGCATGTCATTGCGACGATTGCCGGCGTGCGTCGGCGGCGCCGTTTACCGTGTGGCTCAGCGTGCGTTCAGACGATTTTCGTCTCGTCGCAGGAACGCCGCGTGCCCATGCTTCGAGTCCCGAAGTCGAGCGGACGTTTTGCGCGGATTGCGGCACGCCGCTCACCTACCGGCACGCAGCGTTCGCGGATGAGATCGACGTGGCGGCCGGCAGCCTCGACCGGCCCGACGATGCGCCGCCCGCGCATCACACGTGGACGTCGCAGAAACTCGCGTGGGTGAAGATCGCGGACGGGCTGCCTCAACATCCGCGCGCGTGGCCCGCGTCATAGGAGACGCGGGCCGCGTGGGCAAACGCGGTGAAACGCGGCGATCAACGATGCTCGGACACGAACTTCGTGACCAGATACGCGTCCATCGCTTCGCTGCCGCCTTCCGAACCGTAGCCCGAATCCTTCACGCCGCCGAACGGCGTTTCGGGCAGCGCGAGGCCGTGGTGGTTGATCGACAGCATGCCCGCTTCGATGTCCGCCGAAAGCGCGGCCGACGTCGCGCCCGAAGTCGTATAGGCGTAGGAAGCGAGACCCCACGGCAGACGGTTCGCTTCGGCCATCGCGTCTTCGTAGGTCGAGAAGCGCGAGACCGGCGCGAGCGGGCCGAACGGCTCTTCATTCATGATGCGGGCCGAAAGCGGCACGTCGGTCAGCACGGTCGGCGCGAAGAAGTAGCCTTCGCGGCCGACGCGCTCGCCGCCGGTGCGCACCTTCGCGCCGTGTTCGCGCGCATCGGCGACGAGCCGCTCCATCGCATCGAGCCGGCGGTCGTTGGCGAGCGGGCCCATCTGCACGCCTTCCTCGAAGCCGTTGCCGACCTTGATCGCGCTGAGGGCAGCGACGAAATGCTCGACGAACTCGTCGTACACGGCGTCCTGCACCATGAAGCGCGTCGGCGAAATGCAGACCTGGCCCGCGTTGCGGATCTTCGCGAGCGCGAGGAGCTTCGCGGCGCGCGGCACGTCGGCGTCGTCGAACACGATCGCGGGCGCGTGTCCGCCCAGTTCCATCGTGACGCGCTTCATGTGTTCGCCGGCCTTCGCGGCGAGCAGCTTGCCCACCGGCGTCGAGCCCGTGAACGAGATCTTGCGGATCGCCGGATGCGCGATCAGATACGACGACACCTCGGCCGGCACGCCGAACACGAGGTTCAGGACGCCCGCGGGCACGCCCGCGTCGGCGAACACCTGCACGAGCGCGGCGCAGCTCGCGGGCGTTTCCTCGGGCCCCTTCAGCACGACGGTACAGCCCGACGCAAGCGCCGCCGATACCTTGCGCACCGCCTGATTCAGCGGGAAATTCCACGGCGTGAAGGCCGCGACCGGGCCGACGGGATCGCGCGTGACGATCTGGCGGACCGCATCGGTGCGCGACGGGATCACGCGGCCATAGGTGCGGCGGCCTTCTTCGGCGAACCAGTCGATGACGTCGGCGCCCGCGAGCGTTTCGGCCTTCGCTTCGGCGAGCGGCTTGCCTTGCTCGCGCGTCATGATCGCGGCGACCTGGTCTGCGCGCTCGCGCAGCAACTGCGCCGCCTGGCGCATGAGCTTGCTGCGTTCGAGCGGCGAAACCTTGCGCCATTCGCGGAAGGCGCGCGCCGCGGCCTCGGCGGCGTCGGAGAGATCCTGCTCGCCGGCGAGGCTCAGCCGGCCGATCCCGGCTTCGGTGGCGGGGTCGATCACGGCGATCGTGCGGGCACCGGCGCGCCACGCGCCGTCGACGTAAATCTGGGTATCCGGATAGGGCTTCACGCTGGACGTCATGATGGTGCGATCCTTTTCAAGTGTGGCGGGCGCACGCGCAGGGCTGGGCGTGCGGGTTTTGCTGGACGATGCGGAACGGGCATTGTGCCATCGGTTCGCGGGCGCTGCTGGCGTCGGACCGGGCCGTCGTGCCCGTCACGCGGACGACGGCTTGTGACCCTGCTTGTGACCCTTACACCGCGCGCGGTACGATGCCTGCGGGACGCACGCGCTGCGCCGCTACCCGAACCCGACCGAACCCGATGGAGGAGACGCCGTGCTGAAGAACCTCGATCCGCTGCTCAACGCCGACGTGCTGCACGCACTGGCCTCGATGGGCCACGGCGACGAAGTCGTGATCTGCGACGCGAACTTTCCCGCCGATGCGCTCGCGCGCGAGACCGTGCTCGGCGGCCTGCTGCGGCTCGACGGCGTGGACGCGCCGCGTGCCGTGCGCGCGGTGCTTTCGGTGCTGCCGCTCGACAGTTTCGTCGATCACCCGGCGCTGCGCATGGAAGTGGTCGGCGATCCGCACACGCTGCCCGCCGTGCAGCGCGAGGCGCAAGTCGAAGTCGACGCGGGCGAGGGACGCGAGGTGCCGTTCGCGTCGCTCGAACGTTTTGCGTTCTACGAGCGCGCGCGGCGTGCGTATTGCGTGATCGCCACCGGCGAGCCGCGCGGCTATGGCTGCTTCGTGTTCAAAAAGGGCGTGCTGCTGGCGGCGGACGAGCCGCGTCGGCCGGCGTAGCGGGTGCGCTTGTCACCGGCGGGCGTCGTACGCGGCAGAGTAAAATAAACGCGATCGAACACCCGCGGTCATTGCGCCTTTTCTCCTGCCACGAAGATGAATCCCGCATCGAAGAACGAACCCAAACGCAAGCCGCCGCCCAAGTGGTTGCTGAACACCCTCACTGCGCTGGTGGGCCTGCTGACGCTCGGCCTCGGTATCGGCTGGATCGTCTATAGCTGGATCGTCGATATGGAGATTCAGTACTTCGCGATTCCGCTCGTGCTCACCGTGCCGGTGATCGTCGCGGTGGCGTTCCGCAACTTATGGGACTAGGTTTTCTCCGGTTCTGTTCAAAGCCCGCGCGGTGTTGCCCGGCACGCCGCGCAGGCTTCTCTCTCACGGAATGAGCACTTGCCGTCCCACGACGCGGCCTTCGCGCAGGGCCAGCACCGCGTCGTTGACTTCGTCGAGCGGACGGCTCGACACCGGCATCGGACGGATCTTGCCGTCGCGCATCAATACGACGAGCTCGCGCAACTCGGCCAGCGAGCCCACGTAATTGCCTTCGATCCGCAGCGGCCGCATCGGAATGGTCGGCAAGGCGAGCGTGATGTCGCCGCCCATCAGACCCACGATCACGATGTGACCGCCGCGCGCGCATGAATCGAGCGCGAGCGTCACGGTCGATGTCGCGCCGACCAGATCGAGCACGGCGCGCGCGCCGCCGCCCACGGCATCGGCGATCTGCTTCGCGGCGTCGCTCGCGCGCGCGTCGATGGCGGCGAGCGCGCCTTCCTTCAACGCGGCCTCGCGCTTGCCCGCATCGATGTCGACGACGATCGCGCCTTGTCCGCCGAGCGCCTTTAGCACCTCGATGGCCATGAGCCCGAGGCCGCCCGCGCCGATCACGACGACGGGCGTGTCGTGAATGCGCTCGCCGAACTTCTTGATGGCCGAATACGTGGTGACGCCCGCGCAGGCGAGCGGGGCGGCTTTCACGGGATCGAGCCCGCCGAGGTCCACGAGGTAGCGCGGGTGCGGCACGATCACGTAGTCGGCGAACCCGCCCGCGCGCATGATGCCGAGCGATTGCGGTTTCGTGCAGATGATCTCTTCGCCGCGCAGGCAGGCCGCGCACGCGCCGCAACCGATCCACGGATGCACGACGGCGACCATGCCCGTCTGCACGGTGCCGGCGCCGGGGCCCGCGCTGACGACTTCGCCGCAGATTTCATGGCTCGGCGTGAGCGGCAGTTTGACGCCGCGATCGGCGAGCGCGAGTTTCTTGCCGCCGCCGAGGTCGTAGAAGCCTTCCCAGATATGCAGATCCGAATGGCACAGACCCGCCGCTTTCACGCGCAGCAGCACTTCGGTGCCGTGGGGTTCGGGGATCTCCTGGTGCATCAGTTCGAGTGGCTGGCCGTGATGGGTCACGCAATAGCAACGCATCTGCATCAATGTCTCCGTGATGGGTGAGAACGACGGTCTGGCGATGAGAACTCGTTCGCATCATAGCGGATACGTTGTGGCTCGTTGGCGCGTTCGCTTTCGACTCAGGGAAAATACGGCGTGTTCAAACGGTGGTCGCCTGTGCGTTAGCGCGCCTTGCCGCGCGCGCTCTTTCTGCCCGCCGCGGCGCGCGGGCTTTCCTTGCTCGCGGGGGCCTCGCCGCCACCGAGTTGTTCCATCCAGGACAGGGCGTCCGCGTACGAAAGAAAGTGCTGCAAATAACCGGGCGAAAGTTCGCGCATCAGCGAAAGCGAGCGGTGCACGAGGCTGTTCGAATTGAGCGGACCGGCGTTCTGCGGAACCTGTCCGAGCGACTGGCGCAACTGGTTCTCGGTGCGCAGGCTCGCCCAGGTCTTGCGGAAGTAATCGAGCATTTCGGGCGCGGCCGGGCGGGCGTCGCGTGCCATCGAATCGGCCAGTTCGCCAAGCGGGCCGCGAAGGGGCTTGCGATCGACCGGGGCTGCGGCGGATGCGGAGTCCGCGCTCTGCGCAATTAATCCGGACAACCTGGCATCGAGCAGTGCCCGGGCTTGTCCGCTGTGGTTGGCGCTGCGACGCTCCAACGCTTCGATGAAATGCGTACGCACGGGACCTAACGGCGCCTTTTCCGGCATCGCTTCGTCACTCACTGCGCTCTCCGCCCGAAGCCGTCGATCGCGGGACCGGCGCGATTTCGACGCGGCGGTTCTTCGCGCGTCCGCTGGCGTCGGCGTTCGAACTCACGGGCTGCTCGGAGCCGAACGCCGCCGCGAACACCGACGACGCCGGCACGCCCTGTTCGATGAACGCGCGCGTGACCGTCAAGGCGCGCTGCGCGGACAACTCCCAGTTATCCGCGAAGCGGCGGTTGCTCGCGTGCACCTGCTGGTCGTCGGCGAAGCCGCTGACCATCAGGATCTCGTCGTGCGATTTCAGATACGTGGCGAGCGGACCGGCCAGGCTCTTGAGCAGTTCGCGCCCTTCGGGCTGCAGTTGATCGGAGTCCAGTGCGAACAACACGCTGCCGCTGATGCCGATGCGCCCGTTGACGAGCGTGACGCGCCCCGACGCGAGCGGCCCCGCCAGCGCCTCTTCGAGCGTCTTGCGCCGCTGCGTTTCCAGTTGGCGCTGCCTGACCTCGTCCTGGAGCTTCGTCGAGAGTTCGAGCTGCACGCCGATCACGGCGACGAGTATCAGCACGAACGCGCCCAGCAGTATCGACATCAGGTCGCTGAAGGCAGCCCAGACGGGCGTCGTCGGCTCCGGGCCGCCGTCGATATCCTCGATCATGCGGCTTCGGCTCCCGTTTCCGTTCCCATGTCGTCGCGCCGGTCGGCGAGCCGTTGCAGGTCTTCCATGATCTGCCGTTGCGACATCATGCTCAGGTCGATCACTTCGCGCGCCTGTGCGACGTAGTAGGCCAGTTGCTCGTCGCTGCGCGCGAGCGACTTGTCGAGCGCGCCTTCGATGCGCTGCAGATGCGCGACGAGCTTGTCGTTCGACTCGCCGAATGCCGCGACGGACGCGCCGAACGCGTCGCCCAGGCTCGCGACTTCGACCGCGCCTTGCGTGACCTGCGCGGCGATGCCGTCGAGCCGGTTTGCTTCGGATTCCACACGATCGGCGAATCGCGTGCCGACGCGCTCCAGCAGATCCGCCGACGTGCTGACGAGCGCGTCGATCGCGCCGCGCTGTTGCGTCGATGCGTGATTGACCGCTTCGAGCAGCGTTTCGAGCGTGGCGAGCAGACGGCTGCGTTCTTCGAGCATCGCGGTGTCGCGCACCATGCTGTCCGAGAGTTTCTGGCGCAGTTCGGCGATGACTTCCGCTGCGGCGCGCGGCGCTTCCGACGCGGCCTGCACGAGCCGCGCGATTTCGTCGATCGTGTCGCGCGCCTGAGCCTGTGTCTGCGCCGTGATGGCGTTCGCCGTGCGCTCCAGCGTGTCGCAGATCGCCTGCTGGCGGTCGGCGGTTTGCGTGGCCGCGCCGTCCCAGTGCTCGCGCAGTGCCGTGCTCATCGCGGCGACGCTCTCGCGCCACGCGGCCAGCCGCGCTTCGTCGCCGGACGCGAGGCCCGATTGCAGCTTCGCGTGCGAATCGTCCACGGCGCGCAGCAATGCGCTCGCGTGTTGCCCGAATGTCGCCGTGGCGGCGGACAGTGCCTGTTCGTGGCCCGCCGCGAGTCGTTCGCTGGCCTCGGTCTGCTGCGCGAGCGCGGCGCTCCAGTGTTCGGACACCGTGCCCGCCGTCGTGTCCAGACGCGCGGCAACGTTGTCGAGCAGACCCGCCGAGCGTTGCTCGAAGGCTTCGGCGTAGCGGTCGAGCGAGGTGCGCAGATCGGCGGCGAGCGCTTCGTTCGAGCGGCGGTGATCCGCGAGGGCGTCGCGCCAGAGCGTCGAGACGGCGGCCGTCGTCGTTTCGAGTCCGCCCGAAAGCCCGGCCAACTGGCGCTCGACGGCTTGCGTCACGGTGTCGTGCAGCGCGGCCGTTTCGGTCTTGAGCCCGGCCATCGTCGTTTCCACGACGGGCCGGATCGCGGCTCCGGCCGCGCGCGCGCCGTCGGCGGCGCTCTCCCTGAGCGAGTGCGCGACGGAGTTCGCGAGCCCCGCATAAGCGGCCTCGGTCTTGTCGAAGAAGTGCTGCTGGATCGCGATCTGCCGTTCGTTCAGCGCGATGCTTTGCTGTTCGATGGCCTGCATCATCGACTGAAGCCGGTCGACGAGCACGGGCATCGCCTCGGTCTGGCGCTGCAGCAGCTTGAAGCTCGCCTCGCGCTGATGCGCGTGCGAGAAGACGCGCAGCGTCGTCGCGATTTTCGCGTCGAGGCGCGCGGCGGCGTCGCCGCGATGGCGCCGCGCGAGCGCCGACAGCAGCCCGAGCATCGCGGACGTCGCCACGCCCGCGATCGACGTGCCGAACGCGAAGCCAAGCCCCCTGACCGGCGCGGCGAGCGAGGCGCGCATCGCGAGCAGGTCGGTCGCGCTCTGAAGCGCCGCGCCCGTGCCCTTGAGCGTCGCGACCATGCCGAGCAGCGTGCCGAGCATCCCGAGCAGGACGAGCAGGCCGACCAGATAGGGCGTCAGCGCGGGGCCGGGCAGGGCGGCGCGCTCGCCCGTCACGCGCAGGCGCACGGGGCCGCGCAGTGCGGGGTCGATGCGGTCGAGCCAGGCGTCGAGCGTGGCAGGCGCGCTGGAGAGCGACGCGACGGCTTCATCGAGCGTGGCGGTCGCTCGCCCGTAGCGGCGCAGTTCGAGTGCGCCCGCGAGATAGCAGGCGCCGACCAGCAGCGTGACGCCGAGCGCGAGCGGATTCGAGCCGAGATAGCTGAAGGCGATCCAGCAGACGGCGGCACAACCGGCCAGGAAAATGACGAGGTCAACGGGGGCGGAGCGGAATCGGGACATAGCGTCTTGGTTAGCGGGCGCGAAGGGCTGCGAGCAGTCCTTCCACCGGTTGAAACCGAACGTCGAGTTCGGCGAGCAACACGCTCTGCATTTCTTTGCGGAACACGGCGAGCCACGCGCCGGGCGTGGGCGCGGCGGATTCTCCGGACGCCTCGGCGTCGGCGAGCGAGGCTTGTTCGGCCGCGCGCAGGCGCGCGAAGCGCGCGCCGAGCAACGCGGGCACCGACGCCAGCACACTCCGCTCGCGCGCGCCGAGCGAGCGCTCCATGATGGCGTCCACGGCGGCGAGGCGCGCGAGCCCGGGCGATTTCGCGGCCAGCATCACGCGCAGACGCGCTCGCAACTGGCCGATGTCGGTTTCCATCGCCTGCTGGATCGACAGATAGCGCTGGCGGAATTCCGCGTAATGGGCGTTTTCGTCGACGGGGGCGGCCGGGACCGCTCCGCGCGCGTCGCGCCGGGCCGGGGCGCTTGCGCCTTCATGGGCGATCGTCTTCGTCAAGGCGCTGCGCACGCTTGCGCACAGGTTCGCGTCGTCGCGGCCGGATGCGCGCGCGCCGGCCGCAGCAGTCGCAACCGCAGTCGCAACAGCGGGCGGCTGGCCGTTCAGCGCCGTCGAAAGCGCGATGGCGTCGGTCCAGCCGAGCCACTGGCTCAGGCGGTCCGGGAGCGATTGCCGCGATCCGGCGACGTCGGCGTCGGCCAGCTGCGCGAGCAGGCGCACGAGCGCCGGTCCGCTCAGCGCCGCACGTTGGGGGGCTTGCACCATACCGGGAGAAGCGAAAAAAGGCTGGAGTTTACACTCTGGCGCGCCCTGGACCGCCGTTTTGGCCGTTGGCGCGCGATCTGCGGCTGGATTTCGGCGGCGCGGCGAGCGTGAAATGAGCCCGCCACACCGGCCCGCTTCGGCACTTCACCGCCTCGCGCGCCGCCCGTCCAGCGTCCGCGCGAATGCGTCGAACCAGGCCAGCGTCTCCGGGTTCGACATCGTCCCCGGATTGGCGACCTTCGCAAGCGGCTGGCCGAGCAGCAGCTTCTTGACCGGCAACTCCATCTTCTTGCCCGAGAGCGTGCGCGGCACGCCGTCCACCTGAAACACCTCGTCGGGGACGTGCCGCGCCGAAAGCGCGACCTTGATGCGCTCGCGGATCGCCGCGGTCAGCTCCGGTGTCAGCCCATAACCGGGCCGCAGCACGACGAAGAGCGGCATGTACGACTCGCGGCCCAGATATTCGAGGTCCACGACAAGGCTGTCCAGTACCTCGGGCATGTCCTCGACGGCGCGATACAGTTCGCTCGTCCCCATGCGGATGCCGTGGCGATTGATCGTCGCGTCCGACCGGCCATAGATGACCGCGCCGCCGCGCGCGGTGATGCGAACCCAGTCGCCGTGCCGCCACACGCCTGGCCAGACGTCGAAATAGCTGTCGCGATAGCGCGCGTCGTTCTCGTCGTTCCAGAAGCGCAGCGGCATCGACGGCATCGGCGCCGTGCAGACCAGCTCGCCCACTTCGTCGATCAGCGGTTTGCCCGTATCGTCGAACGCCTCGACGCGCGCGCCGAGGCAGCGGCACTGCATTTCGCCGAGCCAGACCGGCAGCGTCGGCACGCCCGCCACGAAGCATCCGGCGAAATCGGTGCCGCCGGAAATCGCGTCGATCCACACGTTGCCGACGTGATCGAGAATCCACCGGTACGCCTCGGGCGGCAGCGGCGAGCCCGTCGAGCCGACCGAGCGCAGTCGGGATAGATCGGACACCTGACGAGGTTCGACGCCCGCCTTCAGGCACGACTGATAGAACGCCGCGCCCGCGCCGAAGAAGTCGACGCGGGCGTCGCCGACGAAGCGCCAGAGCGCGCCGAGGTCGGGATAACCGGGGCTGCCGTCGTAGAGGCAGAGCGTCGCGCCGACGAGTAGCCCCGCCACCTGGCAGTTCCACATGATCCAGCCGGTGCTGGAGTACCAGTTGTAGCGATCGCCGGGATGCAGATCGAGATGCAGCGCCGCGATCTTCACCTGTTCGAGCACGATGCCGCCGTGCGAGTGGACGATCGGCTTGGGCAGCCCCGTCGTGCCCGACGAATACACGATCCACAGCGGGTGATCGAAGGGCAGCGGTTCGGGTTCGAGCCGCGCATCGCCCGCGATGGCGTCGGCCCAGGCGATGGCGTTCCCGAACGCCGCCGTACCGGCGTTCGCGTCGAGCTCCGGCACGAGCACGACGTGGCGCACGCTCGTCAGTTCGCCGAGCAATTCGCGCAGCAGCGCGCGTCGGTCGTGCGGCTTGCCCGCGTACTGGTAGCCGTCGACTGCGATCATCACCGCGGGCTCGATCTGGCGGAAACGGTCGAGCACCGCGAGGCGGCCCATGTCGGGCGAGCACACCGACCAGATCGCGCCGATGCTCGCGGCGGCGAGGAACGCGACGACGGTCTGGGGAATGTTCGGCATGAACGCCACGACGCGATCGCCGCGCTGCACGCCCATGCCGCGCAGCGTCGCGGCGAGCGCGGCCACCTGGCGCTCCAGTTCGGCCCAGCTTATTTCTCCGTCCTGGCCCGCCTCGTTGCGGTAAACGATGGCCGGCCGCGCGGGCGTCGCGTGGCGAAAGACCTGCTCGACGTAGTTCAGCCGCACGCCGGGAAACCAGCGCGCGCCGGGCATGGCGGCATCGGCGAGCGCCCGGCCGCGCGGCGTGTCCGACACGATGCCGGCCCAATCCCAGATCGCCGACCAGAAGGCGTCGATGTCGTCGACGGACCAGCGCCACAGCGCGTCGTAATCGTCGAACGAAAGGCCGCGCTCGCGCGCGAGCCACTGCATGAATCCGGTGATGCGGGCGCGTCCGATTGTCTCGGACGAGGGCACCCAGGCGGGGCGTGCACGGACTTCGACGGGCGGATTCACGTTATCGGTTTCTCCTTTCTGGAACACGCGGAGCGGCGAACGGCGCCAGGTTGGCACCCTCGCCGATATCGTATTGGGTACCATTTTTCCGGCCGTTTCCGCCACCCGGTTAAACGCCGACCCGCCAGGGCCAGGTGTGCGCGCGACCGCAATCCCGGAGGATAATGGCGGGTTCCAGGTACGGAGTTCCATCATGAGGCGCATGGCCGCATTTTTCATTTCGAGCTGGCTCGCGGCAGCCATTCTGATGCTCGGCCGGCATTCGGTGCCGATGATCGCGTTGAGCGGCGTAGTCGCTTTCGCGGGGCTGGATATTTTTCGCCCCTGATCCTCCATCGGATCATCGCTGATTGCTGACTGCCGCCGGCCAGGCGGTCCCGCACGCGTTCGTGCGTGCGAGGCGGCAACGCGTGCTGTTTCCAGGCGGCCTTTGCGCGGCTTCCGCGCGTGCCGTTAGACTTCACGCTTCGCCCACTGCCGGCCCGCGACGCGCGGCCATGCCGATGACCGACGACCTGCTTCCCGCCATCACCGATACCCCCGCGCAGCATCGCGACGACGCCCAACGCGCGCGCGCCAATGGCGACGAACTGGCCGCGCTCGCGCATCTGATCGCCGCCGAGGCGCTCGAAGCGCACGCGGCGGGCGCCGGATCGGACGGCGCGGCGCGCGTCTGCCTGGTGGCGACCGGCTACTTCATGGCGGGCGATCACGCCCGCGCGCAGCGCTGGTACGAACTCGCGCTCAATCTCGACGACGCGCAAGCCGCGGCCTGGCAGAACCTCGCGGCGATCCACACGAAGGCGGGGCGCGGCGGCATCGCGGATCGTTGCCGCGACCGCGCGTATGCGCTGCAACGCGTCTATGTGGAATCGTCGGGCGAGCCCGCGCGCCGGGTGTTGCTCCTGTGCGCGGGACGCTCGGACGGCAATGTGCCGTTCGAACTGCTCGTGCCGACGCCGCATAACGCGCGCATCAAATACGCCATCGACTATGCAGAGCCGCAAGAGGACGCGTCGCTTCCGCCGTTCGATCTCGCATTCAACGCCATCGGCGATGCCGATGTCGCCACGCCTTGGCAGGCGCGCGTCGAGCAATTCGCGCGCGCCGCGCAGCGTCCGCTGCTCAATGCGCCCGAGTGCGTGTCGGCGACGCGGCGCGACCGTCTGCCCGCGTTGCTGCGCGGACTGAACGACGTGCGGACCGCGCCGTGCATCCGCATCGAAGCCGCAGACGGGCGAACGCAGACGCAGACGCGCATCGAAGCGGCCGGACTCGAATTGCCGCTGCTCGTGCGCCCCGTCGCGACGCACGGCGGGGAAGGGCTGATCCGTTGCGACACGCGCGCCGAACTCGACGCGGCGCTCGCCGCGCAATCCGGCCCGTTCTACGTGAGCGCCTTTCGCGACACGCGCGACGCCGATGGTTCGTATCGCAAGTACCGCATGGTCTTCGTCGATCGCGAGCCGTATCCCTATCACCTCGCGATTTCGCCGCTCTGGATGGTGCATTACTTCTCGGCGGGCATGGAAGGCATGCGCTGGAAGCTCGACGAAGAAGCGCGCTTTCTCGCCGACCCCGTTGCGGTGCTTGGCGCGCGCGGCGCCGCCGCGATCAGGACGATCGCGGAACGGCTCGATCTCGACTACGCAGGCGTGGATTTCACGTTACTGCCGGACGGCAGCGTGTTCGTGTTCGAAGCGAACGCGACGATGCTCGTGCATCGCGAGCGCGCGGGCGGCGAACTCGCGCACAAGAACGCGAGCGTGCAGCGCATTGTCGACGCGTTCGAAACGATGATGGACGCGCGCGTACGCGGAGCGTGACGCACGCGGTTCTACGGACCGGCAGGTTCAAGCCTCTTCGGTCCACGACATCCCTTCGCGCGCGAGCAGCGCCGACGAAGCCGCCGGCCCGTACGTGCCCGCCGTGTACACGCGCGGCCGGTCGCCGAGTTCATCCCAGCCGTTGAGAATCGGCTCGATCCACGTCCACGCGGATTCGAGTTCGTCGCGGCGCATGAAGTGCGTAAGACGCCCGCGGATCACGTCGATCAGCAGGCGCTCGTACGCTTCGGCGCGGCGCTCGGGAATGGCCTGCTGCAAATCGAGGTTCAGGCTCACCGGCAGCATGTTCATGCCGCTGCCCGGTTCCTTCGCGAGCATCTGCAACTGGATCGATTCCTCGGGCTGGAGCTGGATCACTAGGCGGTTGCCGTAGTTGCGCGGGCCGCTCGGGAAGATCGAGAACGGCAGGTCCGCGAATTCGATCACGATCTCCGACTGGCGCGTCTGCATGCGCTTGCCCGTGCGCAGGAAGAACGGCACGTTGGCCCAGCGCCAGTTGTTGATGTTCGCGCGCAGCGACACGAACGTTTCCGCGCGGCTGCCGGGCGGCACGTTGTCTTCTTCGAGGTAGCCCTTCACCGGCTGGCCGTCCACGGCGCCCGCGCCGTACTGGCCGCGCACGGTGTCGCGCGCGATGTCCGCGAGCGACATCGGACGCAGCGAGCGCAGCACCTTGAGCTTTTCGTCGCGCACGGCGTCGGGGTCGAGCGAGACGGGCGGCTCCATCGCGACGATGCACAGCAGTTGCAGCAGGTGGTTCTGCACCATGTCGCGCAGCGCGCCGGTGTGATCGTAGAAGCCCGCGCGGCTGCCGACGCCCACGGTCTCCGCGACCGTGATCTGCACGCTGCGGATGTACGGTGCCTGCCACAGCGGCCCGAAGATCGGATTGCCGAAGCGCAGCACCATCAGGTTCTGCACGGTCTCCTTTCCCAGATAGTGGTCGATGCGGTAGATCTGCGACTCCGCGAAATGGCGGCCCACCGATACGTTGATCTCTTTCGCCGATGCGAGGTCGTGACCGAGCGGCTTCTCCAGCACGACGCGCGAACGGTGGTCCAGAAGATGCGCCGACGCGAGGCAGTCGCAGATCGTCGTGAAGAGTTCGGGCGACGTCGAGAGATAGAACACGCGCAGCGCGTCCTTGCGCGAGGCTTCGCGAAGGCGCGCGTAATCGCCGGGAACGTTCACGTCGATGATCACATACTGGAACAGCGCAAGAAAACGGTCCCACGCTTCCTGCTGGAACGCCTTCGCGTCGACGAACGGGCGCGACTGCTCCTCCATGAACGCGCGGTACTGTTCGGTCGTCCAGTCCTTGCGGCCCACCGCGATGAAGTGCGTCTCGTGCGGCAGGTTGTCGTGCAGGTGCGCCATGTAGAGCGCGGGCAGCAGTTTGCGCGCGGCCAGATCGCCTCCGCCGCCGAAAATGATCATGTCGACGTACGGATCGTCCGCTGCTTGGGCAGGCTGTTTCGTCATGGCAGGGTCGGATGTGGCGCCTCGCGGCGCTTGATGGCGCGCGCGCGGCGTGCCGGTTGTGAACGCGTCGCGCAGGTCAGGCGGCGGGACGCGGCGAAAAAGGCCAATGGTGCACGGTTTCCGGTGTTTTTGCACGCGGGCGGCGTGTTGACCCGCGACCGCGCAGGAACGACCAGGGGCATTCAGCCGAGCCCCGGCACGCCCACGCCGGAGATATCGAGCAGCAACACCGCGTTGAGCACGAGCACGATCGCCGCGCCGGTCACGGCGAGCGCGACCGTGACGCGGCGGTTGCGATACGGGCCCATCACGTCGGCGCGGCTCGTGAACCAGACGAGCGCGGCCATCGGCACGGGCAGCGCGAAACTGAGCACGACCTGGCTCGCGACGAGCGCCTGCGTCGCGTTCACGCCGAGGCCCACGACCGCGAAGGCCGGTGTCATCGTCACGAGGCGGCGCAGCCACACCGGAATCCGGAAGCCGACGAAGCCCTGCATGATCATCTGCCCGGCCATCGTGCCGACGACCGAACTGGACACGCCCGAGGCAATCAGCGAGAGCAGGAAAATCCCCGCCGCGCCGATGCCGAGCAGCGGCACGAGCGTGCGATAGGCGGTCTGGATTTCGGCGACGTCCGGAAAGCCCTGGTGAAACGCGCCCGACGCCATGATGACCATCGCCATGTTGATGAGCCCAGCGATCGACAAGGCGATCACGACTTCGATGTTCGAGAAGCGCAGGAGGCGTGCGCGCTCGGTGTCGTTGCGCGGCGTGATGCGCGCCTGGGTCAGGCCGGAATGGAGGAACAGGGCGTGCGGCATGACCGTCGCGCCGACGATGCCCACCGCGATCATCGCGGCCGGCGCATCGGGCAGGCTCGGCGTGATGCTGTGGCGCAGGACGCTGCGCCATTCGATCGGCGCGATGAAAAGTTCGAGCACATAGCACAGGCCGATGATCCCGACGAGCGCGCCGATCACGAGTTCGAGCGGCCGGAAGCCCGCGTTTTCGAAGAGCAGCAGGCCGTACGTCACGACGGCCGTGACGGCCATGCCCGCGACCAGCGGCATGTGAAAAAGCAGCGCGAGCCCGATGGCGCCGCCGAGGAATTCGGCGAGATCGGTCGCCATGGCCGCGATTTCGCTCACGCCCCACATCGCCCAGACGACGGGCGCGGGCAGGCGCACGCGGCACAGTTCGGCGAGATTGCAGCCCGTGACGATGCCGAGCTTCGCCGAGAGCGACTGGAACAGCATCGCGACGACGTTGGCGAACAGGACCACCCAGAGCAGCGCGTAGCCGTAGCGCGCGCCGGCCTGGATGTTGGTCGCGAAGTTGCCGGGGTCCATGTACGCGACCGACACCACCACGGCCGGCCCCGCGAGCGGCAGCAGCAGCGCGGCGCCGCGGCGGCGTCCTTCGAGCGCCTCGCGCACCGCGGCCGTCGTGCTCTTCGTGAGGCCACTGGACGGGCGATCTTCGCGCGTGCGACGGTCCATCCACGGCTTCTCGACGTTGGGGGCGGAACGGCTTTCGTTTCCTCCACGTCACCTGACTGCGCAGCAAGGCCGGAAACGCGACGGCTGCGTCATCGGATCGCAGGTCTCGCGCGTTAAGCAGACAATCCGCGCGCGAACCGCCGGCGCATTTCGCTATCACAGCACAAACCGGCGGCGCGTGCCGCAACCGACCTGTTCCCCTTACGAAATGCCTGAATTCCCGATCATCCGCATTACAAAGGCCCGCGCCGCGTCCGCGCTCGCGCTGGCCGCTCTCGCCTGGGGCACGCTTGCCCACGCCGGCGACAAGGTCATCGTGCTCGATTCCGGGGAGGCGCAGCTCTCGCTCATCGACGAGGCGAGCCGCACCGTCGTCGGCACCGAGCCCACCGGCAAGGAGCCGCACCACCTGATGATCACGCCCGATGGCCGGTCGCTGATCGTCGCGGACTCGGTCTCGAATGATCTGATGTTTGTCGATCCGCACACGGGCAAGATGCAGCGCCGCGTGGACGGCATCGAGGACCCGTATCAGCTCGGCTTTTCGCCCGACCACAAGTGGTTCGTCACGGCGGGCCTGCGCCTCGACCGCGTGGACCTCTACCGCTACGACGGCCGCGACGTCTCGCTCGTGAAGCGCATTGCGCTCGGGAAGACGCCGAGCCACATCACGTTCGCCTCGGACAACAAGACCGCGTTCGTGACGCTGCAGGACACGGGCGAAGTGGCCGCGATCGACCTGCCCACGCAGACCGTGCTCTGGAAGCTGCCGGTCGGCAGCACGCCCGCGGGCCTGTGGATGACGCCCGGCGACAAGTACCTGCTCGTCGGCATGACGGGCGAGGACGACGTGGCCGTGGTGGACTGGCACAACCGTACGGTCGTGAAGAGGATCCAGACCGGGCGCGGCGCGCACAACTTCCGCAATCTCGACGACGGCAAGCACGTCGCCGTGTCGAACCGCGTCGAGAGCACGATCAGCATCCTCGACTACACGACGCTCACGAAGACGGCCGACATCACGGGCCTGCGCCCCGGCCCCGACGACATGGAGCTGTCCGCGGACAAACGCTATCTGTGGGTGACGTTCCGCTTCGCGCGGCACGTCGGGGTCATCGACCTCACGACGCGCAAGCTGATCGACACGATTGCCGTGGGCCGCTCGCCGCACGGCATCTATTTCGCAAACAGCGCGCCCGTCTATGCGCCGAATCCGGATTGAGCGCGATGGCAATCCAGGAAAAAACCAGGAACAAAAGCGAGTAACCCGATGATCGACACCCTGTTCTCGCAGCTCGACAACGCCGTTTCGTGGCTGCAGACGCTGGTTTATGTGGACCTGGTCCAGCCGGTCTTCTACAAGGTCGGCCTGATGGGGTACGACGAAGACACCTACGATGCGCTCTACTGGGTGATCGTCGGTCTGCTCCAGGTCGTGCTCAGCTATATCGTGCTGCGACCGCTCGAAGCGCTGCGGCCCGCCGAGGCGTGGGCCGACCGCAAGGCGCTGCGCGCGGACGTCTGGTACACGTGGATCGCGAAGCTCGGCATCCTGAATCTCGCGTTCTTCTTCATGCTGCAGCCGGCGTTCAACGACCTGCACAGCCTGATGGCGATCCATGGCGTGCCGGACATCGACATGGACAGCCTGTGGCCCGGCGTCACCGACAAGCCCGTCGTGTCGTTCCTGATCTACCTCATCGTGCTCGACTTCGCGGGCTACTGGTATCACCGCTGGCAGCACGGCATCGGCATCTGGTGGGAGCTGCACGCGGTCCATCACAGCCAGCAGCAAATGTCGCTCTGGTGCGACGATCGCAATCATTTCCTCGACGACATCATCAACGCGGCGTTCCTCGCGGCCATCTCGCTCTTCATCGGCGTGCAGCCCTCGCAGTTCGTCGTGCTCGTGGCCGTCGGCAACTTCGTGCAGAGCCTCCAGCACGCCAACGTGCGGATGACCTTCGGGCCGGTGCTGGAGCGCATCGTCGTGAGCCCGGCGTTCCATCGGCGCCATCACGCGATCGGCTACGGCCACGAAGGCACGCGTTACGGCTGCAACTTCGGCGTGCTGTTTCCGTGGTGGGACATGATGTTCCGCAGCGTGTCCTGGAACAAGGCGCTGGAGCCCACCGGCATCCGCGACCAGTTGCCCCGGCCGCACGGTCAGGGGCTCGATTACGGCGAGAGCGTGATCGCGCAGCAATGGCACGCGCTCGTTCGCATCGTGCAGCGCCTGCGCGGCAAGCGTTATTCGACCGGAGCCGCGCGCTGATGCGAGGGTGGCGCGGCCCGGCTGTTCTGCTTGCGGGTCGAAGTCGTCGAAGTCGTCGAACTCGTCCATTTCGCCGGTCGTCCGGGCCGCGCATTCACCCCCTGCTCGCGAGGCGGCGCCATGCCGCCTCGATCCGTTTCCGGGTTCGCGCCGGCACCGCCTGCCGCCGGATGCGATAATCAGACTTGATTTTCAGCATCGAATCCCCGCACCGAACTGCACGACCCGCGCCAGGCGCGAGGCAGGAGAGTATTTTGAGCCGCATCGACAATCCGCAGCACGACCAGGAAGTTGGCTTCGCCGACGCAACCGTTGACTCCACCCGCATTGATGACGTACGGATCGGCGCCGTGCGCCCGCTGATTTCCCCCGCCCTGCTGCTCGACGAACTGCCGGTGCCGCAGGAGACGCAGACGCTCGTCGAGACGAGCCGCGTGCGCATCGCCGACGTCCTCAAGCAACGCGACGACCGCCTCATCGTCGTCGTGGGCCCGTGCTCGATCCACGACCACGGCCAGGCCATCGAGTACGCGAAGCTGCTCAAGGAGAAGGCCGACACGCTCAAGGACGACCTGCTCGTCGTGATGCGCGTCTACTTCGAGAAGCCGCGCACGACCGTGGGCTGGAAGGGGTATATCAACGATCCGCGTCTCGACGGCAGCTTCCGCATCAACGAGGGTCTGCGCGCCGCGCGGCAACTGCTGCTCGACATCAACGCGATCGGGCTGCCGACCGGCACCGAATTCCTCGACCTGCTGAGCCCGCAATACATCGCCGATCTGGTGGCGTGGGGCGCGATCGGCGCGCGCACGACCGAAAGCCAGAGCCACCGGCAGCTGGCGTCGGGACTGTCGTGCCCGATCGGCTTCAAGAACGGCACGGACGGCGGCGTGCAGATTGCCGCCGACGCGATCGTCGCCGCGCGCGCGAGCCACGCGTTCATGGGCATGACGAAGATGGGTCTTGCCGCGATCTTCGAAACGCGCGGCAACGACGACTGCCACGTGATCCTGCGCGGCGGGAAGTCGGGGCCGAATTACGATCGCGCGGCGGTGACGGCAAGCTGCGCGGCGCTCGCGAAGGCGCAACTGCGCGAGCAGGTCATGATCGACTGCTCGCATGCGAATTCGAGCAAGAAGCATCAGCGGCAGATCGACGTGGCGCACGATGTCGCCGGTCAGTTGGCCGACGGCGACTCGCGGATCGTCGGCGTCATGATCGAAAGCCACCTCGAAGAAGGGCGCCAGGACCTGACGCCGGGCGTGCCGCTCAAGCGCGGCGTGTCGATCACCGATGCGTGCATCAGCTGGGCGCAGACCGAACCCGTGCTGGATACGCTCGCGCAGGCCGTGCGGGCGCGCAGGAAAGCCGGTTGAGCCGCGAGCCGGCGGGCGGGCGTAGTCGCCCGCCGCTTCACGCTTGCGGCAGCACGCTCTTGCCGCGGCGTTGGCGCGGCGCCGGTGCGACCCCGACGCGCGGGTCGCGCGCGAGCACGAGCGACGTCACCTTTTCCACGATCTCTTCGAACGCCGGATCGCCTTGCCGGACGTAAAGCCATTTTCCGAGCACCGGATGCGGCTTCAGCGCAGGCATGTCCTCAACGAGCGCGGCGTGACGATCGCGCGACGTACACACGAGCAAACCGTTCCAGGGCTCGTCGCCATCGGTGACGGCAAGACACAGCATGCCGTCGAGGTAGGCCGCGTCGCTGCCGAACATCCGTTTGCGCAGATAGCCCGGATCGCGCTCGAAGGCTTCGAGAATCCAGGCGAGCGAGTTGCGGATCGAGGACGGCATGAGCGGGTTTTCGTGAGCGTTAGCGTGAGCGGAAATGAGCGGTGACATCAGAGGCGATGGTATACGCCGCGCCGCCCGCATGCCGAAACGTGACGCGCGCGTCGCGGTCGTTCATACCCACAGCCGGTAGACCCAGAACGATTCGTCCTCGATGAAGCGCTGCGCGAACTCGCCCGGCGCGAATCCGGTCGTGCGCTTCGCGGTGCGGCTCAAATGAGCCTGATCGGCGAAGCCCTCGTCGCAAGCAAGCGAGGCCCAGTCGACCGGCTGACCCGTCTCGAATCGATCGCGCGCGCTGAAAAACGCGCCTTCCGTCTTGATCAGCGATTGCCACTCGCGCAGCGATCGCCCGCTGTATGACTTGATGCGGCGCTCGACCTGACGCGGACTCTGCAAGCGCCGCCATTCGTGCGCCTGCAACGCGAGACGGCCGACCCAGTGACGCCCCGCCTGACGAAGCGTCGAGGCGAGCGAGCCGCCGCCGCGAAGCGCAAGCCACGGCGGCGCGAGATGGCGCTCGAACGCGGCGAGGACGTCCGCGTCGCCATCGGCGTCGAGCAGCGCCTGAAGCAGCGGCCACCACGCTTCGCCGAGGCGTTCCCACGCGCACACGAAGCGGTCGTGGATCGTCGAGAGATCGAGGCCGAACAGGGAGCGCGCCGCATCGGCGCTCAGGCACACCATGCCGCCGCGGCCGGTCGTCGGCGCCCAGCTTGTCGTGGGTTGGGACTGGCTGCCGGAGATCGTGACGGACGTGCCGAACGCTCGCCAGCGCGGGCGGTTCGCGGTGTCTTCGACGAGTCCGGCGTCGAGTCCCTGAAACCACGAAACGCAGACGAGCGGCGAGGCCGGGAAGTGCGAAAGCCGTTGCGCATCGCTGAGTGCGAAGTCGCGCGTATCGCGGCAGATGATCGCCACGACCGCGCCCTGCAACGCAGGCGACGCGAGATAGAGCCGCGTGTGGGGCACTTCCGCGCCGTTCGATGCGAGCGGCGCGCGCGCGAAACGCTCGGGGCAGGGCGGCACGGCTGGCGGAGAACCGGTGTTGGGAGTCATGGCAGCGCAGTATAGGAATCGGCTGCTCAGGTGTCGATGTCGTTTCCGTTCAATACGCGCGCTGGACGCGTGCGGACAATGCAACCCATGAACACGCGACCCTCATCCCACTGCCCCTTCCACGCCGATGCGACATCGCCGGCGCCCGTCCTTCTTCCGCCAGGCGTGTGGCCGCCCGGGCCGTCCGCCGGGTTGACCGGGTGGCCTCTGCTGCGCCGCATGTCGCGCGATCTGACCGGCACGCTTGCCGACTGGCAACGGCGCTTCGGCGACGTCGTGCATCTGCGCATCTGGCCGGAACATATGATCGTGGTGACGGACCCGCAACTCGTGCGCGACCTGCTCGTCACGCGTCACGACACGCTGATCCGCTGGGAGCGCGGCATCCGCGTTTTCGCGCAGGTCCACGGGCACAGCGTGCTGGTCTCGGAAGGCGAGGCGTGGCGCACGAAACGGCACGCGCTGCAGCCGGGCTTCACGCCGAAGGCGGTGCAGGCTTTCGTTCCGACCATCGCCGGGGCGACCGCCGCCGTGCTCGCGCGATGGCCCGCACACGACTCGCGCTGGCCGATCGAAAGCGCACTGACGTCGCTCGCCATGGACGTGATCTTGCGGCTGATGTTCCCGGAGGAAATCGGCGACGATGCGCGCGCGGCCGAGCACGCGGTGCGCACCGTGGGCGCGGCGGCCAACGCCGAGTTCTATGCGCACGTGAACTTGCCGGGCTGGATGTCCGGCAAACGTGGCAGGCGCGGCAAGCGCGGCAAGCGGGAGGCGCTGGCCGTGCTGGACGGGTTGATCGACCGTCATGTGCGCTCGCGTCTCGCGAAGTCCGAAGATGCCTGGCCCGACGATCTGCTCTCGCGGCTGCTGCGCCTCCATCGCGAGGACGGACAGACGTGGCCCATGCTGGCCGTGCGCGACGAATGCATGACGACGTTTCTGGCGGGACACGAGACGCTGTCGGCGACGCTCGCCTGGTGGGCGTGGTGCATGGCGTCGAATCCGCGGGCGCAGGCGTCGGCGCGCGCCGAAGTGGCGCGCGTGCTGAACGGCGCCGCGCCGGCAGCGGATCAACTGGCGTCGCTCGGTTATCTGAGGCAGACGATCGAGGAGACGATGCGCCTCTATCCCGCCGCGCCGGTGCTCATCACCCGCCGCACGACGAAACCGGCCGTGCTGGGGTCGTGGCAGATGCCGGCCCGCACGATGTTCATGCTGCCGGTTCAGTTGATGCATCGCGATCCGCGCTGGTTTGCGCAGCCCGAGGTATTCCGGCCCGAGCGTTTCGCTCCGGATGCGCCGCCGGTTCCGCGCGGCGCTTATCTGCCGTTCGGCACGGGGCCGCGCGTGTGCCTCGGTCAGCACCTCGCCATGACGGAGATGACGGTCGTCGCGGCGATGCTGTTGCAGCGGTTTGCGTTGTCCGTGCCGGCGGGAATGGCGCCGCCACGGCCGGTGATGAACGTCACGCTGCGGCCCGATCAGCCGATGCATCTCGACATCGGGAACGTCGAGGCGGTCGCGCAGCGCGAATTCGTCGATGCATCGGCGGATCGAAGCCGCGGTGACTGATTACGCACGGATCGCGCACGGATCGCACGCGAATTGTGCATTCCGCCCAGTCAGTCCTCGATCGCCTCGTGCGCCGCCTGCGCGCCGCGCCGCCAGTACGCCGACGCGCGGATGCGTTTCTTGTCCACGCCGCGTTCGTTCACGAGATGCGCGCGCACGGCGTGGATCGCCGCTGCCTCGCCCGCCGCCCACACGTGGCCGTCGCCGGGCGGCAGCCAGACCTGGCGCCTGCGCGCTGGCCCGCATATTCCCGTGGAAGTGCTGATCGGCGCGATCTAGCCTGGCGAGAGCCAGCCGGCGTGCTGCGCCGGTGGAACTGGAAGATCAGGAGCCCCCATGCGGGTGCTCGACCTTCTCATGCCAATGCTGGCTCTTACGGCGCATGTGCATTGCCGGTCGACTCCAGCATGATCGCGGCAAGCCGGCCGATCAGCGGCGTGGCGTTGGCGTCGGCTCGCACCAGAGAGAGCGGAATCGTCGGCAATGACGGCCGGCCGAGGGCGTCGCCGTCGAGCGCTTCAACCGTTGCCGGCAATCCATGACGGGTTCGAACCGTAAGACCCCGTCCCGCCGCCGCAGTGGCGAATACTTTTGTCTATATCGGCCTCTTTTTCACGCCGCTTGCCATTCCGCATCTGTTAGTCGCCGGGTCCGGGCGACCGTGTGGTTTGTGGCCGGCCTATGTGCGCTCGTTGCGTATCCGTTGTTTCCGAGGACCGTCCAGCAATTGAACCGGCGCATGAACGTGACCTGGACCCGGCTCGCATTGGCCAGAGGCTGCACAGCGGCCTGACTTTCGCCGAATCAACGCATCCGCCCCGCGGGCAACCGGAAATCAGAAAATCGACTGCCCGGTAATCGACGTGAGCCATTCCAGCGACTTGACCCCGGCAAGCGAGTTACCGTTCGCGTCGAGCCCAGGCGACCAGACGCAGACCGCCATCTCCCCGGGCAGCACCGCGACGATTCCACCACCCACGCCGCTTTTCGCCGGCAGCCCCACGCGATAGACAAAGTCCCCCGCAGCGTCATAGGTGCCGCAGGTGAGCATCAGCGCGGACAAGCGCTTGGCGGAACTCGCGTCGAGTATGCGCTCGCCCGAGACCGGCGCGACGCCGCCGTTGGCGAGAAAGAGGGCGGCGGCCGCGAGTTCGACGCAGTTCATCTCGATCGCGCACTGGCGGCAATACGCATCGACCACGGTCTCCGGCGGCATCTTCAGATTGCCGAAGCTCGCCATGAAGTGCGCCATCGCGCGATTGCGCTCCGCGTGCTGGAGTTCGGAACCGGCGACGCGAACGTTGTAGTCGAGATCGGTGACGCCGGTCAATCGGCGCACGAACTGCACCAGTGCCGTTTCGGCACCGACAAAGCGGCGGCACAGCACGTCGGTGACGACGAGCGCGCCCGCATTGATGAACGGATTGCGCGGCACTCCGCGCTCGGTTTCAAGCTGGACGAGCGAGTTGAACGCGTTGCCCGACGGCTCGCGGCCCACGCGCTCCCAGAGCGCGTCGCCGAGCAACTGGAAGGCCAGCGTGCACGCAAACAGCTTGGAGATGCTCTGGATGGAAAAGCGCTCGTTCGCGTCGCCGACCGCGAACACGCGGCCGTCGAGCGTGACGATCGCCATCCCGAAGCGTTCGGCGCTAACCCGCGCGAGTTCCGGAATGTAATCGGCGACGCGGCCGGCGGTACGCCACGGCGCGATGTCGCGATGAATCTGTTCGAGGATCGCCTGATAGTCCGGATTGTTCATTGACGGTGCGCGCGAATGCCTGGGAGCAGGGACCGCGATGATACTGCGGTCCGTCGGCGTGTGGCTTGGCCGCTTCGAATTTCATCCGCGCAGTTCATCCGCACAGGTGGCGACGTCGGCCTCGATGTCTCAATGCGCCCCCGCCGCGCCGCCGCCCGTGCCCCTCGTCGACTTCGTGATCCAGATGAGCGGAATGATCGCGAGGAAGATGATCGCGGAGATATAGAAGATGTCGTTCAGGCCCATCATCGCGGCCTGCGTGGTCACCTGGAAATCGAACAGCGCGCGCGCGGACGGCTCGCTCAAATGCAGCATCGTCTGCGCGTTCTCGATCGACTGGCGGAAGATCGGGTTGTCCACGGAGGCCTCTTCCGTGAGCCGCGCGTGATGCAGGACCGTGCGGTTGTTCCAGGCGTTCGTCGCGATCGAGGTGCCCACCGCGCCGCAGAACACGCGTACGAAGTTCGACAGGCCCGCGGCGGCCGGCACGCGGTTCGACGGCTGGCCCGCGAGGATGATCGCCGTGAGCGGCACGAAGAACAGCGCCATCGGGATGCCTTGCAGCAAGGTGGGCAGCACGAGGTGGAACGTGTCGATTTCGACCACGTACTGCGAGCGCATGAAGAAGACCACCGAGAAGAGCACGAACGCAACGGTCGCGATGATGCGCGCGTCCGAGCGCGGCAGGATGTGCCCGACCACCGGCGACAGGAGCAGGGCGAAGATGCCGAGCGGCGCGGTGACGAGGCCCGCGTCCACGGAGCGATAGTTCAGATACACCTGCATCCACTGCGGCAGCAGCACGAGATTGCCGAAGAACACGCCGTAGGCGACCGAAATGGCGATCGTGCCGCCGAGAAAATTGCGTTGCGAGAAGAGCCGCAGATCGACGATCGGATGTTCTTCGGTCAGTTCCCAGACGAGGAAGAACGCGAAGCTGATGAGCGCCGTGACGCCGAGCGCGACGATCACGGGCGAATTGAACCAGTCGAGGTCCTTGCCCTTGTCGAGGAGAATCTGCAGCGACGCGACCCACGCGACGAGCAGCCCGAGGCCGACGATGTCGATGGGCGGTTTGCGCGTCGCCGATTCGCGGTGGCGATAGATCATCCACGTCGTGAAGCCCGCGAAGAAACCCACCGGAATGTTGATGTAGAAGATCCACGACCAGCTGTAGCTATCGGTGATCCAGCCGCCGAGCGCCGGGCCCGCGATCGGTCCGACCGTCGTCGTCATGGCCCAGAACGCGAGCGCCGTGGCGCCTTTGTCCTTCGGCCAGGAGCCGAGCAGGATGGCCTGCGAGAGCGGTATCAGCGGGCCCGCGACGGCGCCCTGCAGCACGCGCGCGACGAGCAGGAACGGCAGGCTCGGCGCGATGCCGCACAGCCAGGAGGCCAGCACGAACGAGAAGATCGACGTGACGAACAGGCGAACCTGGCCGAAGCGCTGCGTGAGCCAGCCCGTGAGCGGAATCGACACGGCGCTGGCGGCGGCGAACACGGTGATGACCCACGTGCCTTCGTCGACGGATACGCCGAGGTCGCCCGAGATGGTCGGGATCGCGACGTTGGCGATCGACGTGTCCAGCACGTTCATGAAGGTTGCCAGCGCAACGGCGACGGTCGCGAGGATCAGCTTGCCTCCTTCAAGCGGAGGCGGTTGCTGGGGCTGGGGCGGGGTTGGCACGTTGTGTCTGTTCCGGTCCGATAGGCGTGAACGAGGCGTCGCGGGTTCCGGGGCGGGGCGATTCACGCCTGCTTCGGTTCGCTCGACGCCCGACGATAGCCGGTCGCGCGTGGCAGGCGACAGAATACCGCGTTCAATTCAAACGGGTTGCGCACAGCGGAATGGCAAACGCGTGGCGAAGCGCGGCGTCTGCGCGCCCGTCACGCACGGCGTATGCTTGCGGCTGTTACGAGGGCATGGAGGATCGCGACAAGCGATCCGCAAACGGCTGTTTGCGCCGCTCGCACGCGATCAAAACGCTCGATCAGAACGCCAGCAGGGGAGGCTTTCCAATGAACTGGGAACCGTTTGACGGTGGCTGGCGGCTCGCGCCGGCCGGGGGCGCGGCGCAAGCCGCGGTCGTGCTGCTGCACGGTGTCGGCAGCAATGCGCAGGATCTGCTGCCGCTCGCCGAGACGTGGCGCGATGCCTTGCCGCATGTCGCGTTCGTGTCGCTCGACGGCAGCGAACCGTTCGACGGCGGGTTCGGCGGGCGTCAGTGGTTCAGTCTGCGCGACATCAGCGAGAGCAATCGCGAAGAGCGCGTTCTCGCGGCGTCCGTGGTGTTCCGGCGCCGGCTCGACGCCGAACTGGCGCACTGGGGGCTCGGCTACGACGCGCTTGCGCTGGTCGGCTTCTCGCAGGGTTCGATCATGTCGCTCTACCACGTCGCGACGCAGCCCGAGGGCGCCGCCGCCGTGATCGCCTACGCGGGGCGGCTGGCGGCGCAAGTCGTGGCGAAGAGCCGCGCGGTGCTCACGCTCGTGCACGGCGAGGACGACGACGTGATTCCGGTGCAGGAACTGGAGCGCGCAGCCATTGCGTTCAGCGACGCGGGCTACGCCGTGACCGCGTACGCCCTGCCGGGCGTGGGTCACACGATCACGCCGCAGGGTGTGATGCTCGGCCGCGAAGCGCTCGTGCGCGCGTTCGGATCGCGCGGATAAAGGGGGCGGCGCGCGGGGATAAGGGGCCGAAGCGCCATCGGGGAGCGTGTTTCGGCCATGTGGCGGGCCCAGTCTGGCCGGTTATTTTTGACGCGGCTAAAGTCTGCGGCGCTCGGGGCCGTTAATCCGCCCAATGGGCCGAAGAAGACCGAACCCGGCCCGAACCGCCCGGTGTGCGGCCATCGCAATGCACTGCCGGGTTTGACCTCCGGCGGTACCCCGACGGCGGGGCCGTCGGTTGCCGGACAAACGCGGCACCGATGCCGCACGAATATAAAAGACCACCATGGGCCGACACCTCCGAACGACCGACATGGCCCGAGCCACGCCGTATTCGTCCTTTCTGCACAGGTTGTCCCGGGACGACGTTGCGGTCGATCTCGGCACCGCGAATACGCTGATCTATACGGCGGACCGGGGCATCGTCCTGAATCAGCCGTCGGTGGTCTGTTTCGAGCGTCGCGCGGGAGCGGGCGAAGCAACGGTGACCGCCGTCGGGCGCGAGGCGAAAGACCTGGTCGGGCGCGAGCCGTCGAATCTGGAGACCGTCCGGCCGCTGTGCCATGGCGTCATCGCCGATTTTCCCGCCGCCGGTCACATGATGCGCCGCTTCGTGGCGATGGCGCGTGCGCGCCGCATCCTCGGCCGGCGCGCTTCGTTCACGGTCTGCGTGCCGGCGTCGGCGAACCAGGTGGAGCGGCGCGCGATCCGCGAGACCGCCTTCGCGGCGGGCGCGGCGCGTGTGAATTTGATCGGCGAATCGCTGGCGTCGGCGCTCGGGGCCGGATTGCCGGTGTCGTCGGCGACGGGGTCGATGGTCGTCGATATCGGGGGCGGCACGACCGAGGTCGGCGTGATCGCGCTCGGCGGCGTGGCCTGCAGCGGATCGGTGCGCGTGGGCGGCGGCGACTTCGATCGCGCCATCATCAATTACGTGCGCAGCCTCTACGGCGTCGTGCTCGGCGAGCAGACGGCCGAGCACGTGAAAAAGACGATCGGCACCGCGCTGCGCGGCGAGCCGGTCGAAACCATGCGCGCGACCGGGCGCAGCCTCGACGACGGCCTGCCCCGCACGGTCGAACTGTCGAGCCACGATATCGCCGATGCGCTCATCGCGCCGCTGCGCAGCGTGATCGACGTCGTGCGGCAGGTGTTCGAAACCGCGCCGGCCGAACTCGTCACCGATATCGCCACCACCGGCATCATGCTGACCGGCGGCGGCGCGTTGCTGGGTCGGCTCGACCAATGCCTCACCGCCGAACTCGGCGTGGCCGTGCGCGTGGCCGACGATCCGCTCACCTGCGCGGTGCGCGGCGCGGGCATGGCGGCGGCGTATCTGGACGAGCACGCATTCGAGTGAGCGGCGCCGCTCTGCGCTAGTTGGGCACGTCGCACGCGGCGCGCGCCGTCGTGGGACAATAGCGCCTTTTTCCGGCGTCGCGCGTGCGAGGCTGCTTCGTTTTTTCTTCGCCTGGGCGTTTCTTCCCCGCGCTCCCGCCTTCATTTTTTCGCCGTGAATCAAGCCGCTTTTCCCAATCTCGGGTCGTTCGTCGAATTGCCCGGTGGCGTGCCGATGCCCTTCGTCGAACGAGGCGAGGGCGCGTTGCTGTTGTTCGTGCACGGCTCGCTGTGCGATTACCGCTACTGGCAACCGCAGCTAGCCGGGCTCTCGAAGCACTACCGCTGCGTTTCCGTGAGCCTCACGCACTATTGGCCCGCGTTCGAGGCGACGCGCGATGTGCCGTTCAGCTGGAGCCGGCACGCCGATGAAATTGCTCAGTTCATCGAAGCATTCGGTGCGGGGCCGGCTCATGTGATCGGGCATTCGCGCGGCGGCAGCGTGTCGTTTCAATTCGCGCGGCGCCATCCGCAGCTCGTGCGTACGCTCACGCTGGCGGACCCGGGCGGTCCGCTGCAGTTGCCCGGGCAGGCGCTCGCGGCCTTGTCCGAGACCGCCAATGTGCTGCGCGTACGCGCCGTGCAGTTGATCGAGTCGGGCGACGTGGATGCGGGGCTCGAACTGTTCGTCGATTCGGTGAGCCGGCCCGGCTCGTGGGCGCGCAGCACGCACGCGTTCCGCACGATGGCGGCCGCCAACGCGCACACGCTCGGACCGCAATTGCGCGACCCGTTGCCCGCCTACACGCGCGAACAGACTGCCGGGATCCACTGTCCCGTGCTGCTGATCGACGGCGAAGAGAGCCCGCTCGTCTTTCACCGCACGGTGGCCGCGCTCGACGAGTGGCTCGGCGACGCGCGGCGCGCAACCGTGGCGGGCGCGTCGCACGGGATGAATCTCGCGCGGCCCGCTGCGTTCAACGGGTTCGTCGACCGGTTCGTGCGCGAGCACGGTTGATCGACTGTCTTTCGCCGGCAAAAGCGCGGCGATCCTTCGCCTATGCGGCGATGAAGCAAAACGGCGAGACAGCCCGTTAAAGCTCGCTCGCCGCTCAACCGCGCATATCAGTCACGGCCATGCGCATGCGCGTCGAGCTTGTGCTCCGCCGCTTCGCCAACGAGCCCCGCGTAGTAGAGATGCACGCCGATGGCGAGCGAGTCGTTGCGGATCTCGTGGAACGCCTTCCACGCCTTCGCCGGGTCTTTGAACAGCAGATAGTGCGCTTCCTGCGAAACGAGGCGCGCCACCTGATGGAGGCCGTGGCCGTGCAGCGTGTCCACGAGGGCGTCGAGGCTGTGGTGCGTGCGGGCGTCCGTGCGCGGGTAGAGCATGTGCAGCACGGCGACGCGTTCAGACGCGAGCGCGGCAGACAGCGCAACCACGATGTCCTGATGATTGAGCGCCGTCACGACGGCGCCCTCGGCGAGTTCGTCTTCGGCGAACAGGGAATCGATCGAAATGTTCATCGGCTCTTCCTTACGTTTTGCTTCGGGCACGTACGCTCGAACAAAAAACGGCCCACCGTGACGGCGGGCCGAGGAGTGACATGCAAAGACCAGGGAAAGTCGGTGCATGCGATGGAGTATCGCAGAGAGCGGCGCCGTTTTGATGCAGCGCAATAGCAATATATTGTTGCAAAAATCGCGGTTAAGGGAGATGCAAAGCGCCAGCGTTGCGCAACGGAAGAGGCATTGTTGCTGCGAGAGCTGTCAATCGTTGCTGCGTCGCATCGTAGAATGCGGCCAGTGGTCGCAGCGAACCGTCCGGTTTCGAGGACGCGCGCTGCGGCATGTGCGACGTGACAGCCACTCAAGGACAACCATGATTGATTCGAAGACACACGCTACGCTCACGATTTCCGGCCGGGCCGAGAGCGTCGAACTGCCGATCTACAAGGGCACGTTGGGCCCGGACGTGATCGACATCCGCAAGCTGTACGGCCAGACCGGCATGTTCACGTATGACCCCGGCTTCATGTCGACGGCGTCGTGCAACTCGGCGATCACGTACATCGACGGGGACAAGGGCGAGCTGCTGTATCGCGGCTACCCGATCGACAACCTCGCGCAAAACGCCGACTTCCTCGAAAGCTGCTACCTGCTGCTGAAGGGCGAACTGCCGAACCAGGCCCAGAAGGACGAGTTCGTGAAGACCGTCACGAACCACACGATGGTCCACGAGCAGATGCAGTTCTTCTTCCGCGGCTTCCGCCGCGACGCGCACCCGATGTCGATTCTCGTCGCCGCGGTGGGCGCGTTGTCGGCCTTCTATCACGACTCGCTCGACATCAATAACGCGCAGCACCGCGAAGTGTCGGCGATCCGCATGATCGCGAAGCTGCCGACGCTCGTCGCGAT
>Ga0265338_10000273_pt1 | contig 94209 bp, 75 predicted proteins | sample 42126metaG_FD_193579 | JGI IMG/M metagenome (GOLD analysis project Ga0265338, IMG submission 193579) | Rhizosphere microbial communities from Carex aquatilis grown in University of Washington, Seatle, WA, United States - 4-21-26 metaG | ecosystem: Host-associated > Plants > Roots > Rhizosphere...
CATAAAAATTAACGACGATCTTGTCAAAAACTACACCATGAATTTAGCCGGGTAGACCTATGACCGAAAATTTCTGGAGAAATTTATGAGAAAACTTTTACCACTTCTTTTTCTCTTTTTACTGCTTCTCTCACGTGATGCTTCTGGCGGCACGACAGGCAAACTGGCCGGGAAGGTGACGGACGCCAAGACGAATGAGGCATTGCCATTCTGCAATATCACCGTCGTTGGTACGTCCCTCGGCACCGTCGCCGACCTGGACGGGCATTACGTGATTCTGAACATTCCGCCCGGCAATTATTCTGTTCGGGCGCAGTTTGTCGGTTATCAACCTATCCTGGAACAGAACATCTCGGTGTCGATTGACCTTACGACAACCCTCGATTTCGCATTGAACGAAAGCGCCGTCGAACTCCAGGCGGTGGTGATCGAGGGAAAACTGGACGCAGTGAAAAAAGACATTACCTCTTCTCAGACAATGGTCTCAGCGGAGCAAATCAGTTCTCTTCCCGCAACAGAATTTGATGACGTTCTCGGTCTTCAGGCCGGCATCACGAAGGATGCGGGAGGAGGTTTCCATATTCGCGGCGGTCGTTCCAGTGAGATCGCATACTGGGTCAACGGCGTTTCCATTACCGATCCGTACGACAACAGCCGCGGCATCGATCTCGACAACAGCAGCATCCAGGAGCTGCAGGTGATCAGCGGTACGTTCAATGCGGAATACGGCAATGCAATGTCCGGCATCGTCAATACCGTTACAAAAGAAGGAGGGCAAAACTATCACGGTTCGCTCGAAGTATACGGCAGCGATTACGTCAGTAACTTTACATCGTATTTCACAAATATCGACCATTATGACCCGACAGCCAATCATAATTATCAAGGAAGTTTAAGCGGGCCTCTCCCACTGACGAGCGATATGATCACGTTCTTTGCGAACGGCCGTTATGTGTATGACGACGGTTATTTGTACGGCTTAGATAAATTCAACATAGACGGCGTACCGGAGGATGGACACGCCGTTCCGATGAACTGGAGCAAGCGATGGCTCGGACAGGCCAATGTTGCTTACCAGTTCGTCAAGAATCTGAAGATCAATACCGAGCTGCTCTATTCAAAAGACAATTATCAGGACTACGACCATTCCTTTAAATGGGAGCCCGACGGAAATCCGTTCAAGTACGCGCAAAGTTATGACGGGACTGTCACCATCAACCATATCTTGTCGTCCGGAACATTTTATACGTTTAGGACAAATTATTTCTATAAGACTTTCAACCAATACCTTTTCCCGAGCCCGACCGATCCGAGATATTTATCTCCCGATTCGTTGAACACAGTCTCGTATGCGTTTCATGACAAGGGAACGAACCTTGAGCGTTTTTTCAGAGAAACCCAATCGTACGACGCGAAGCTTGATTTTTCAAGTCAGGTATCCGAAAATCATTTGCTGCAATTCGGCGTCGAAGGAAAAATGCACCACCTTCAGTTTGATGACTATACTCTGCAGCCGCTGACGGTAGGCGGCGTCCCAGTGGTTCCGTTTGTCGCTTCGATTCCTGACCCGAGTTCGATCAATAGAAATATTTACGATGCGAAACCGGTGGAGTTTGCCAGTTACGTTCAGGACAAGATCGAATACAAAGACGTCATAATAAATGTCGGATTGCGTTTTGACTATTTTGATTCAAAGGGGAACGTGCTTGTCGACCCGGCTGACCCCAATATTAATGTTCCTCTGCGATTGGGCCTGGATACGCTGTCGTTGGCGCAACGGCAATCGTATTTCTATAAAAAAGCTACGCCGAAATCACAAATAAGTCCGCGGTTCGGCGTCTCGTACCCGATCAGCGTCAACGGCGTTGTTCACTTCTCATACGGACACTTCCTCCAAATCCCGACGTTCCAATATTTGTATAACCTGGGAGAATACAAGGTGCCCGAGACTGGCGGCACAGTCACAACACCATTTGGAAATCCTGACCTGCAGCCGCAAAGGACGATCATGTATGAGATCGGATTCAGGCAGCAGTTCAACGATGAATTTGTCATCGATGCCACCGGATTCTATCGTGACATCAGGGATTGGATCACCGCGGGAGTTCCGACGCCGACATCGAATGGGGTATTGTATTCGGTGTACACAAACAAAGATTATTCCAACGTTCGCGGCATAACGCTGAACGTCTCCAAGAGATTCTCAAATCACTATTCGATTGACCTGAATTATACATACCAGGTCGCAGAGGGGAGCAACTCCAACCCCGACGACGAGTTTAACGCGGCGTTGGCCAACCAGGCGCCGGTGATATTTTTGTCTCCGCTGAACTGGGATCAACGCCACAATCTTAATTTGAATTTCTTGGTCGGAGACAAGAGTTGGAATATCAGTTTGTTGACAAAGTACGGCACAGGATTGCCATATACACCTGCAGTGACTCAGGCGACGTCTGACCGCGGACTGAGTTCAGGCTTTGAGCCGAATACCAGAAATCTTCCGCCGCAGTTCGATGTCGATCTTTATGCAAACAAGTCATTTAACATCTTCGGAACCAATTTTACGGTATATCTTAAAGTATTCAATGTCTTCGATGGACGGAACGTCGTGGGCGTTTTTGGCGATACGGGCGAACCCGATTTCACAACAACGGCCCAAGACATACCGTCAGACCCTGCCCGACCGAACACTGTGGCAGAATACTTGCGATACCCGACTAATTATGCGGCACCAAGGTTAGTTCAAACCGGCATTCAGCTCTCATTCTAAGTTCCCTGTTTCGGAGGTTAATGTAATGAATCGAATTCTGAATCTTCTTGGTCAACTTGTCGTCGTCGTGTTCATATTCCACGGCCAGCTATTCTCCCAATATGGGAGTTCCGTTGCTGGGCACATTCCAAGCAAAGAGAGGGGCGACCCGAGGATCCGAACCCATACCCAGATCGAAGGGAATAGAGTTCGAGCTTCTATCTTTAATTTCGCTTTTACGGGAAGAGAGGGGGGGCAATATCCCATTAACGTAGAAACGCCGTATGAGTGGCCGAAAAATACCGGCGAAGTCTATCTTGCGTTAACGGGGTTAATCCTTGGGGGAGAAGTGACCGATAACAAGGGTGTGCTGCAGCATATCATAGACGTTTCCGATTTTCGTACTTCACCTTCAGGTGCCACTTGGAATTTGGAGCCAATCCCGGGCTATTCGAACCCCAGCTTGAACCCAACCAGCCTAGCGAACAGCCTCGACCCTGCAACATGGCCCGCGGCATGGCCCGATAAATTGAACGACAAGGTCGATCCGGGATGGAAAGGCGAGTGGAACGGGTACTTTGGCAAAAATATTTTCAACGCAGATCAGGAATTATTCGCCAAGGCTTCCGATGACCATTACGATCGATATGCGAACTATTTCCCCGATACAACCGATCTGACGAGAAAAGGGTTGGGCATCATTGTCGATCAACGAACGTTGGCATGGTCTCAAATCCTGATTCAAGATGACGTGTTCTTGCTCTATACATTAAGAAATGACGGCACTCAAAATATCCCTAAGGTTGGAGTGACGATTTGGTTTGCAGATTTTGTCGGCGGGAACGGCGATTCTGGAGATGACATCGCAGATTTTGACATTCTTAACCGATTCCTGTGGTCAAGAGACGCCGATAATAGAGCTCCGACTTTTGGTGCGGATCCTGTCGGCGCTGTGGCGTTGACATTTCTGGAGACGCCCGGCAATTCCGTCGACAGAATAGATAATGACGGCGACGGCGAACCGGGCGGGCCGAAGATAACAGAAGACATGCTCTTGGGTGAAATTCCCGATAACGGCATCGACGATAACGGCAATGGGTTGATCGATGAGAATGAAACCGATGTTCCGTTCGGAACGCAAGTGGGTACCACGTATGCCAACGGATTAGATGACAACAATAACGGCGAACCGGGAAGCCCAGTTGTTACTCAAGCCATGATCGACGCAGCGGCGACAGACGCAAATACCGATCCTTCTGGAAACACCCATCATTGGCATCGCTGGCCGCCAAACCCTGAAAGTGATTCGATGCAACAGGGACAGATCTGGGTTATCGGGCTTCAGCAAACCGACCTTGGTAAGAAATACAAGGACAATATCGACAATAACGGCAACAGTCCAAGCATCAGTTACAATAATTTACCGACGGTGACCCAAGCGATGATCGACGCAGCGTCGCATGACGCATGGCACAGGTATAAAGTTCCCGGGACACATGTGATCCTCTACAGCCTCGATTCGACGTCTTTAGGAAAGCCGTATCTGAACAAAGATGGATTGCGCGATGGCGGCGTTGACGAGAACATTGACGAAATGATCGATGAATCTCGTACCGACGGCGTTGACAATGACGGCGATTGGAATCCGCTGACAGACGACGTCGGCCTTGACGGAGTTCCCGGTACCCATGACCAGGGCGAGGGTGACGGAAAACCTACCTCAGGAGTCGGAACCGGTGAGCCGGGAGAACCGCATATCGATCTGACTGACGTGAAAGAGACCGACCAGATCGGCATTACGAGCGCATCCAGAATTGTTGCCGGCGGATTGAACATCAACAGCGATGCGACGATGTGGTTCGACTTCATGATCCCCGGGAAATATTTTGATCCCGCTTCTGTTGTTGCGAGCGATGTCGATCTCTTCGTCTCATCTGGCCTTTTCCCGATGCCGGCGGGTGACGTGGAGCCTTTTTCCATGGCGGTCATACTTGTCAACGGACCGATAAACGATCCGGGATGGGCAATTAGAAAAAGCCAAATACTTCTCAAACGATCGAGAGCTCAGCAAACATACCAGAATAATTACAGGTTCGCGATCGCTCCTCCCGCTCCGATCGTTACCGCGGTTCAGGGTGACAATCGAGTTACCCTGTATTGGGACGATAAGGCTGAAAGTTCCTACGATGCGTTCACGGCTAATATCGGGGGCGACGGCCATCATTTTGAAGGATATCGAATTTACCGAGCGTCCGATCCTGCGTTTCAGGATGCTCTGAACATCACGAACGGTCAGGGGACGCCTCAGTTCATGTCACCGGTCGCGGTGTTCGACCTCAAAGACGGCATTATGGGATATGATTCCGTCGGGATCGACGGCATCCATTACTATCTCGGAAATGACTCCGGATTGCAGCACTCGTTTGTAGATTCGACCGCGAAGAACGGGTTCACCTACTACTATGCAGTTGTTTCATACAGCAAAGGGTTTGCCTCGGGAGGCATACTTCCGGCAGAAAGCCCCATCAGAATTAATCTTGCCGCGGATGGAAGCGTAACGCTGGGACCGAACGTCGCGCGGGTGACACCGGAAGCAACTGCGGCTGGGTTTGTCAATTCGACGCTGGGGAAAGTAAATCTTCTGCAGGGTGCAACAACGAGCACAGTCAGTTACCAGATCGTGGACCCGACGGCAGTGAAGAGCGGACACAAGTACTTCTTGACGTTCCAGGATACACTGATTTTGACGCCCGGGAAGCCGGATACTCTGACGACAAAAAATTACACATTGTATGATTCAACCGGCAACAGGGCTCTTGAATATCAGAACCCGAATTTCGGGAGCATTTATGAGCAGCCGGTTCTTGACGGATTCAGGCTGACATTTAACAATGCGACAAGCGTTGAGCTGGATTCTACGTCGTCCAAATGGAACGATTCAACAGTACCGCCTTTTGTCTTTGAAAAATATGTCGCGAAGCCGAGCATTAGCGGAGAACTTCGACCGGACGACTACAAAGTCTTCTTCGGCAATGTCGGAGTTGACACTTCTGTGGATTGGACATACAACAGCAAGCTGTACCCGGCCGAACCGGTTGATTTCCAGGTTCTCAATACCACCACAGGGAAGTTGATCAAGTTCGGGTTCCTTGATTTTGACCAGTCAAGCGGGCCTGGAAGATTTTCGGCGCTCGGAACAAAAAAGGACAGGATCGTTTTTCTTGAACCGAACTCAAAGGATTCATTGGTCGTCACGTGGTGGTTCTATTTAAACTCCGCCCCGGACAGTACAAAGCATCAAACGCTACCGATGCCCGGCGATACTGCATACATCAAACTCAAAAAGCCTTTCCTGTCCGATGATATCTTTAGCTTTACTTCGGTCACCCAGCATATCGACGCCGTTCTTGGCAAAGCCCAGCTCTCCAACATCAAGGTGGTGCCGAATCCTTATCTCGCCTCTGCCCAGTGGGAAGTGAAGAATCCCTACTCGTCGGGGAGGGGTGCGAGATCGCTCCACTTTACTCACCTTCCTGCGCAATGCACGCTCAAGATATTTACGGTTGACGGCGAGCTCGTGAAATCTATCACGCACAGTGCCACGATAGACGACGGTACGGAAGATTGGAATATGCTGTCGCAGGATAATTTGTCAATTTCGTACGGCGTCTACGTGTATTACGTTGACGCTCCCGGAATCGGCAAAACCATGGGTAAGTTCGCTGTCATAAAATAATGAATATGGTCCTCAACAGAGAATATATCAGATGAATTTTAACTTGGGAGCCAAACGTGCTTAAAAAATATCTTTGGTCGATGGCAGCCGCTCTTTTCATTTTCTCTGCGTCCGCCCATGCACAAAGCATAACTAAAACCGGGACGACGGCAGCGAAGTTTCTAAGCCTCGGTATCGGTGCAAGAGCAAATGCAATGGGTGGAGCGTACACCGCCGTCGCGAATGATGCGTCGTCAATCTATTGGAATCCTGCGGGGATAGCGTCTTCGGACCAGTTTCAGGCGCTGTTCACGTACACCAATTTATTTGCGGGCATCAATCTCGATTATTTCGGGATCGTTATACCTTCCGGCGATGCGGGAAATTTCGCGGTCAATGTCACTGCCGTGAACTACGGGCAAATAGGCGTGACGACTGAGGAACAGCCCGACGGCACCGGTGAATCATTCTCACCGGCAAGCTACGAATTCGGTTTGTCGTATGCCCGGAATATCACGCAAGATTTTGCCGTCGGCGCCACGGCGAAATTGGTCACTGAAAATATTTATCATTCAAATGCCACGGGCGTTGCGTTTGATATCGGCACGATTTTCACGACGCCGTTTTACGGAGTAAAATTTGCCAGCAGCATAACAAATTTCGGGACCAAGATGCAGATGTCGGGAAATGACCTTCTGATCCGGTATAATGTCGACGCATCGAGGGCGGGGAGCGATAATACGGTGGATGCCAACGTCGCGACCGATCAGTTCGACCTTCCTCTGAGGCTGCAGATAGGCATAGCCCGGGATTTTCTGTTTCTTGACAACCAGAGGTTTACGCTTGCGGTCGACGGAGTTGTTCCCAACGACAACAATGAATCGGTGAACGTTGGAGGGGAATTAGCGCTTTTTGACAACGTGGTTTTTCTTCGCGGAGGGTACAAATCTTTGTTCTTGAAAAACACACAGGAGGGATTAACACTCGGTGTCGGTCTTAAATATCAAAAGGCCGGCTACCTCGATATCGGGATTGATTATTCGTACCAACAGTACACCTATTTAGGGAATGTGAACAGCTTTGGAGTAATTTTAAATTTCTAACACTAAACAACTCTCTCCGCGCACTTTTTTACGGAGAGAAATTTCAACAATCAACATAAAAGGAGTACCATATATGAAGAAAAGCCTGTTACTACTGGCATTTTTTTCGATGGGATTGGTCGCATACGGAGGGGTGAAAGTTACCTTCTCTGTCGATATGTCGATCTATCAAAAGAACGGCTATTTTAACCCTGCCACAGATACCGTGTGGATTGCAGGGGACGTTAACAGTTGGAACACGACTGCTAATCCCCTTACCCGTGGAACCGGCGTTGACAGCGGAAAATATTCAGCGCAGATCAGCGGGATCACCGGCGGCATCAATTACAAATATTTGTTTATTCACGGCGGCGTTACGACATGGGACGGCGATCCGAACAGAACTGCAACAATCGGCGCGAACGACACAACGCTCCCGACTGATAAGTTCAATCGTATCACAGGAAAAGAGAATCATGTTTGGTTCAAAGCCGACATGACTCTTCCTTTGAAGTCCGCTGCAATGAGTCTTACGGATACGGTCGGTGTGACTGGTGACTTTACCGGTTGGGGTACTTCGGGTACTGGTTACCTTAGACTGATAAAAGATGCGGGCGATTCTGCTTACACCGCCATCGCTGACAGCTTGACTTCTGGCCGCACGCTCAACTTCAAATACATCTACTTCCACGGCGGCGTTCAATGGGAAAGCCCAACGATCAATACGGTCGGCGGCAATCGTACGTATTTTGTTCCCGAGCAGGATTCTACAACGTTCTCGGCTTACTGGAGTGATGTGAATCCGAACATTCAGCTTGGCACCGGTAATATTAACTTTACCTGCGATATGAGCGTCATGGTTCGTGCGGGTATCTTTAATACAGCTGTTGACAGCGTTCTGATCAGTGCTGGTTTTAACGGATGGACCACAAATTCACCGACCGCCTGGTTAAATCAGGATGCCAGCAACGACAGTTCATATTACATTACGCAGGCCTTTACCAATGCACCGTATGGAGACAATCCATACAAGTATTATGTGCACAAACATAATCCCACGGGCATCGACACGATCTGGAAAGACGGTTATGAGAGACCGGTCCATTGGGGCGGCGGCAACAGGGAAACCGGATTCAAAGGCCTTGCGAATATGGACACGATGGACTACTACGACGGAATTCATCCCGATTGGTTTATTCCGCACGGAACAAATCTTCATGTAGTGTTCAGCGTCGATATGAACCCGGCAATGAACGGTGCATTACAGGCGATTCCGTTCGACCCGGTAAATGATACACTGTACTGGTTGTCAGAAGAACCCGCGTTTGCACGGGCTGAAGGATGGTACCGACCGGCCGATGGCCACATGCGGGTACTGAAATTGACAGCCCAGGGTGCCGGAATCTACAGCGGGACGTTGAATGTTAAGGATCCATCATTCAACGCATTCGAATACCGGTATGAATGGCAAAAGGGCTCTGACGGAACATGGGTGACTGAGCCTTCCGGCTTTGATGCATTCGACTACAGAGTGCGTTATGTCGGACAGGATGTGGCAAGTCATTTCCCGAAGAATCCATGGAACATGCCGAAAGATACCTGGACGAACAGCGGAGTGAAGACCGACCAGGAAAAAGATCCCTATACTTCATTAACTGGCGTGAAGACCATAAGCCAGAACCCGATGACGTATAGTTTGTCGCAAAACTATCCGAACCCGTTCAACCCTTCAACGAAGATCAATTTCTCCATCCAGAAGGCTGGAGTGGTAACGTTGAAGATCTATAACATCCTCGGACAGGAAGTTGCAACGCTCGTGAATTATGATCTGAAACCCGGAGCATACTCTGCGACGTTTGACGCATCGCGTTTAAGCAGCGGCGTTTATTTCTATACGATTCACTCGGGCAATTTTGTCCAGTCGAAGAAGATGATGTTGCTGAAGTAACGTAGAAGTACGTTGTCGAGGATAGACGTCAATACGTTGATGGAAACCCTCGGCAAGGGTCATTCAAAACCCAATCCCGAGAATATCGGGATTGGGTTTTGTTTACTCGTTCATACAATAATGCCTAGATCGTTTACCATAAACGGAGAATCTCCTTTTCCTCTATTCCTCTCATCATCGAGATTCCTCGCTTCGATCATTTCACAGTGACTCCTTGAGAACATGACATGCCGGCGGAAAAACACACATGGCTCGTTTCATCTGTGGTATCACAATCAAATTTTCTCAAACAATGACGGCGGGCGTTCATCGCTTCGCCGCGATCACCGAATACGGCAGAGATAACGAAGGACCTGACAATGGAACGAAGAATGTATGTTATTCTGAGCAGCGCCCTCTTTCTGTTCGGCACTAGTATGGCGCAGGCGACAAGAGAAATTCCGCGCGTCCCCGACTGGGCAAAAGACGCAGTGTGGTATCAGATCTTTCCAGAAAGATTTGCGAACGGCGACAGCACCAATGACCCGACCCCTCACGACATGGAGGGCGCATGGCCGTACAATATCCCGGAAGGGTGGCAAATATCGCCATGGACATCGGACTGGTATAAACTTCAGCCGTGGGAAAAAGCGAACGGACACAGCTTCTATTGGAACGCCGGTTGCCGGCGGTATGGCGGAGACCTCCAGGGAATCATCGACCGGCTAGATTATCTTCATGATCTCGGCATCACAGCCATCTATCTCACTCCGATCTTTGAATCGCCGTCATCCCACAAGTACGATACCCGGATGTACCATCATGTGGACAATAACTTCGGCCCCGATCCGGCCGGCGATGAAAAAATATGGGCGGCAGAAAATCCCGCCGACCCTTCAACGTGGAAGTGGACCTCCGCCGATAAATTATTTTTGAAACTGATTCAGGAAGTTCATAAACGGGGGATGAAAATAGTATTGGACGGAGTCTTTAATCACGTCGGGACCTCATTCTGGGCATTTCAGGACGTCGTAAAGAACCAGCAAAAGTCGGCCTTTAAGGATTGGTTCAGGATTCGATCGTGGGACGATCCGAATACGGCGGCAAATGAGTTTGTGTATGAAGGGTGGAACGGGGTGAAAGACCTTCCGGAGATAAACAAGGACGATGAGAAGCGGCTGGCTCCGGGATTCGGCGAGCATGTCCATGCAATCGTGAAGCGGTGGATGGACCCGAACGGCGACGGCGATCCTTCCGACGGCATCGACGGCTGGAGGCTCGACGTCGCAGAAAAAGTGGGAATCCCATTTTGGAGGCAATTCCGTTCGTGGGTGAAAGATGTCAACCCGAACGGATATATTGCCGGAGAGATCTGGTGGGAAAATTGGCCGGTCAATCAGATGTTCGATGCTTCGCCATGGCTGCAAGGCGATGCATTTGACGGCGTGATGAACTACAGGTTTGCAGAGGCGGTAAAGAAATTCGTCGCTGATCGCAAAGACCAAATTTCCGCGAGTGCATTTGTCGACACCGTCTCTGCGTGGCACAAAGAATATCATGCAGAGAATCTTTTTGTGCTGATGAACCTTCTCGACAGTCATGACGTCGACCGCGTCGGATCTCAGATTGTCAACGCCGACAGATGGTACGACCACTATGCGAATCCCGGGGATAACAAAATGTACGATGTGCGAAAACCGACGCCAACAGAACTTGAAAAACAAAAATTGATTGCGGGCATCCAAATGACGATGCCCGGCGCGCCGATGATCTATTACGGTGATGAAGCCGGCATGTGGGGAGGCGACGATCCCGATTGCCGAAAGCCGATGGTGTGGCCTGAGAAAAGATACGATACCGAAATAGCAGATCCTTTGGGCAGAACACGAGAGCCTGATTCAGTGAGTTTTAATGCCGACATCTGCAACTGGTACAAGAGCCTGATCGGCATCAGGCATCAGCATAAGACCCTTTCCCGCGGAGATCTGAAATTCTTCCTCATCAACGATGCAGAACACGTGCTCGGCTACAGCAGGACGCTGGGAGATGAAACGATCGTTATCGTCGTCAATAACAGCGGGGAGAAGAAGACCATCGTCACCGTGATACCGTCAGCAGCAAAGGGAACAAATACCGTTGTGAATTTGCTCAACGGCAAGAGGATCGCGAACAGAGGCGGACCATGCAGCATTGAGTTGAGACCGTACGAGATTGCGATCTTGCAGAAAGAGAATTGAAAATCCGCGTCCAATTCCGAAAACGGACAGAACGATAAACAAAGAAAGAAATGGGGTTCCGTCCCTAAAGAGAGAAGAGAATTGAGAAGAAGGAGCCGGTGACTATAGTCGATGCCGCAATGAAAAAGAACATAAAACCTTCCGATACCGAAAAGCGAGCTCCTGTCCGGACATCAAAGCCGCCGGCAAAACTATTCTACGTCATTTCACTCCTCATTCCAGTCCTATTCTTTGTCCTTCTCGAAGCGGGGCTTCGCGTTTTCAATTATGGATACGATTACACTCAATGGGTCAGCCCGGCAAAAGGGCTGTACGTGTTGAACCCCGATATCGCCCATAAATATTTTCACGATATTCAAAGCGTCCCGTACTCGATTGGCGATATTTTTGATGAAGTGAAGAAACCGAATGCATTCAGGGTCTTTGTACTCGGAGAAAGCAGCGGGGCAGGATATCCGTATTCGCCCATCGGTTCGTTCTCCCGGTATTTGCAGCGGCGATTGAGCATTGTATTTCCGGAGTCGAAGATCGAGGTCGTGAATTGCAGCATGACGGCGATTAACAGCTATGCATTGCGCGATTTGGTGCCGGGCATCCTCCATGCAAAGCCGGACGTGATACTTATCTATGCAGGGCACAACGAGTACTACGGTGCGCTCGGCGTCGGGTCGCACGAATCGTATGGCACCTCCCGAACGCTCATCAATCTTGTCATTTACCTGGAGCAGTATAAGACGTTTCAGCTCGTGAGGAATCTGATCGGAAGCGCCGCTGGATTATTTGCAGGAAGCCGGGAGGTTCCTACCGGTACGTTGATGGCCCGAATGGCACAAGACCAATACATCGCATTAAAATCCCAGGTCTATAAAGAAGGCATTGAGCAGTTCACAGGGAACATGCGCGATATCATGGAATTAGCGGGTGAGAACCATATTCCTGTTGTCCTCGGAACCCTTGCATGCAATCTTAAGGATCAGTATCCTTTTGTATCTGTCACCGAACAAGGACTTCCATCGGCAGGCAAGATTTTCGAAGAAGGGGAGCGATTACTCGCGAAAAATGACTGGCGTGGCGCGGATTCACTTTTCAGATACGCTAAAGATCTTGATGCACTCCGGTTCAGGGCGCCGTCAGAAATAAACACGGCGATTGTGAACCTGGCGAAGGAATTCCATGATCCGCTCGTTGACATCGATTCTGCCTTTGCAAGCATAAGTCCCGGGCATATCGTTGGCGAGAATCTTATGACCGACCATCTTCATCCGACACTACATGGTTACCACATCATTGGAAACCTTTTCTATTTAAAGATGGAAGCCGATGGCCTGCTTCCGAAATCGAAACCCCTTTCCTTAAACGATCGGCAGCAGGACAGCCTTGCAGTCGCCGCTTTTCCTTTCGCCCCGATGGACAGCGTTATCGGCAGGTATAGGATCAAACTCTTGAAAAATGACTGGCCGTACATCAACAAAAAAGACAAGCTGCCCGATGCCGAAGTTCTTCGGCCTCGCGATCGTATCGATTCAATTGCGTTTCAGCTCGTTGAAGATAAGACCAACTGGGACATTGCTCATCGGCAGGCTGCCCGGTGGTATGCATCAAATAATGATGTCCCTCTATTCCTCCGTGAAATGGATGTCCTCATAAGCCAGTATCCGATCGTCACTGAATACTACGATGACGCAGCAACTCTGCTCCTCGAAAAACAACAATACGACAAAGCATATTTCTATCTTTCGAAAAGAAATGAAATGGCGCCGTGTGCGTTCACGACGAAATGGCTGGGCATAATAAATCTGTACCGGCACCAAACCGGAGATGCGGAAAACTATTTGAATCAAAGCATCGTGTTCAATCGAAATGATTCACAGGTGTGGTATGACCTCGCCGGCGTATACGTCGAAGAAAAGAATTATCAAAAAGCTCTTGAAGTGACGAATAAGGCTCTGGACTTAAGCCCTCATTATGTAGAGGCTCTTGCCCTCCGCGCGAAACTTCAAGAGGCGGTAAAATAATCCACGATGGACACGAAGAATTATTATCGGTGCAGCTTCTAAAAAACAATTTTCGAGTCCATTCGAGTTCTTCGTGGATAACTGAGCAAATAACCATATAGAAGGGTTTGTGATGAAGAAGATAATTTTCATTCTTGGTGTGATCGTTGCAAGTGCCTTGACCGTAGCGGCTCAGACAACAGACAGCGTTGATGTGACGTTTTACTATAAGACGTTGAATAATCCGACCAATGTATTTCTTCCCGGAGAGTTCAATAACTGGGGGCCGAATGCGAGCGGAATAATTGCTTCGAGTGCTCCCTCTAAAATGACAAAGGATGCATCGACGGGAATCTGGTGGAAGACAGTGCGCTTGCGTGTTGGCGGGCAAATCGGAGGAGGAGTGCCCGGCGCGTACGAATATAAGATCAACGAGAATGGAACGTCCACAGGATGGCTCCCGGATCCAATGAACCCGCGCCAAAATTCAGCCGACAATAACAACTCAATTCTCTACGTCAACAATCCGACAATCGAATACCTTCAGCCGAATTCGACATCGGGCGTTGTGGGCCAGCAACATCCGATCATCAGCGCGTATGTGTTTCCCTCGCTGGGCGTTCAGGTGGATACGACGTCAATAAAATTATGGATCGACTCGACGGAATACTCGCTTCCGCCGTCCGCCTACAACCAGACGACGAAATTGGTTTCATTCAAACCCGCTGCGCCGTTAGAGAACGGAAGCCGGAAAATAAAGCTCTCGGTAAGCCATTGGGGAACTTCGCCGGTATCCGACAGCGCGACGTTTACTGTTGTGGCAGGCCCCATTCAAATCTTAAACCAGGGGGGATATACGACAGTGAAAGACTCTCTTGTGGTGGTTGGAACGGTCGAAGACATTGGTATACATTCATGCCAGATAGTCCGCAACGGGGCCGATTCTGAATCTGTGAGTATTGCTGCGGGAAAGTTCTCGAAGAAAGTTGGCTTGGCTGACGGTGTAAATACATTTCGCGCTGTTACCAAAGACAGTACGGGCGCGACGATTGTTTCCGGCGCTTACGTTATGACTCGCTACGTCAATCATTCTCCCAATGCCGTTATCACCGTTCTGGCAAACGGATCGTCTATAACTCTTTCATCTTTAAACAGCTCCGATCCCGACTCTGGACAGACGGCTTCCTTAACGGTAGCGTGGAGCGTCGATCCGAACAATCCTGAAGCAATAACAGGTGTCAACGGGTCAACACAAGCCACTATCGTTATTACAACTCCAACGACGGCCGGAGAATATTATTTCGGGCTTGTCGCAACGGACGTGAACGGGAACAAAGATACGACGAGGTCATATTTTGCCGTGAACGCCGACGGCTCGGTAACGGTGCCGGCGATCAACTCAAATCCCCAATGGGTGAAGATGGGGCGTATTTATGAGTTGTTCTTCAATTCTTTTACTCCTCAGCAAACGATCAACGCCGCCGCTCAGAAGCTGGATTACCTTCAGCGGTTGGGTGTGAATATTTTATGGATCATGCCGGTGATGAAAAATAATCAGCGCATCGACAACGGCCCGGGTCCGGGTTACAATATTGTTGACTTCTACACCGTTGCCCCCGAATACGGCACGAACGCCGACTTCAAGAATTTTGTTCAACAGGCGCATCAACGAGGGTTGAAAGTGATACTCGATGTGACGCCGAATCACACAAGCTCGATCCACCCTTTCGTGCTGGACGCGAGGCTATTTACGACGAACTCTTTTTACTGGACGTTCTATCAGCATCAGCTGGTATCAAATCCGAATTATCACCCGAATATATCGGAAGCGATTACGAATGATGGATTTGTCTATTACTCATCTTTTTCCAGCGAAATTTTGAATTACAATTGGACTGACACCGATGCGCGCGCGTACATGATCGGCGTGTATACATGGTGGGTAAAGGAAATGGGCCTGGACGGATATCGGTTCGACGTTTACTGGGGTCCGCATGATCGTGCAAACGGAGGCAGCGGCGGCGAACTGGAGATGGGCGTCCCTGTTCGAGGGGCGCTTAAACATGCCAAACCCGACGTCTTCATTTTAGGCGAAACGGATGCGACGGGTGTCGGAACCGAGACCATTTATGCGGACCAAAACGGCGGCGTTGATGCTGCGTACGATTGGAACCTCCTTCACAATGTTATCCAGCCTTATGTTGTTACAGCTCCAACCATGAATAATTTCGTGACGAATTTCAGCCCGGGTGACTCGATGGGGTATGTTCCCGGACCCAACGCTCATTTTATGCGCTTCCTCGAAAATCACGATGAAGACCGCATAGCATTTACATATGGTTCGTACGCCAAGACGATGCCGATGGGGACGATGATCTTCACGGTGCCGGGAATTCCGATGATCTATTCCGGACAGGAAGTCGGATTCGGATTAGGGATAACAGATTTTGACCAGCGCCGCCGCGGTATCATCGACTGGAACAGCGCCGGAAAAGCACTGCTCTCTCCGCATTACGAGCGCTTGGAGTGGATTCGCGCAACCTATCCCGCATTCTCAACTCAATCTATGGTGCCCCTTTCGATAGCCGGCGCGGCTGGGAGCACGATGATGTACGCCTACACCCGGCCATTTTCCGATCAAAATGGAATTGCCATAGAAAATTTTAATAACTTTTCAGCGGTGGCTTCTATCACGCTGAATGCATCGAACCTCTCGTTTTCAAGTGGACTGATCAACGGCAAGACGTATTATATGAATGACGTTTATCGTGACACAGCGTACGCGGTTCATTTCAGCAGCGGCTCGTTAACCTACAGTGCGACGCTTCCGGCGTATGGCTCGTCGGTATATATCCTGGCTGATTCATCATTCCATCTGACCGTGCCGTCGTTAACGTTGGTCGCCGAGCAGCCGCAGCCGGCGATTCCGCTCGCCTTTACATTGAGTCAGAATTATCCGAATCCGTTCAATCCGTCCACGATTATACAATACTCAATTCCTCATTCATCGAGGGTTACGTTGAAAGTGTATGACGTTCTCGGACGAGTCGTTGCAGTTCTTGTGGATGAACAAAAAAATCCGGGAACCTACGATGTTGAATTCGAAGGCAAGTCGTTGTCATCCGGAGTCTACTACTATCGATTGACGTCGAATAACAATTCTGATGTGAAACGAATGCTGCTGTTGAAATGACGGCACTGCGACGAACCTTTCGAAAGTTCTTTTATTAGAAGCCGCCTCAAAAATTGTTGGTATAGAATGCATTTGTCAATGTCATGCTGAGCAGAGCGAATGCCGAAGGCATCCCTTCGGGAGAATCCATGACGCGGAAGCCTCGTAAATTCACGATGCGTAATTGTGATGGATACTTCTCCCGCCAGGGAGCGGCGGGATCAGACTGACATTGTACGGGGTTCTTCAAATGGCTTCCCGGGATTGTGAATCCCTTTGAATTGGTTCCTTCTTCACAGAAAACTTTCGGAACGTTACACTCCGAACATCGATCCAAAACTTTCTTTTTTGCGATGCGAATTTCCATTGCCATATTTTGTATCTTATCCTCACTTTCGGCTCAGCCGAAGACGGGCATTGAATATCGCGATAACTTACCATCATCGGCTGACTCTATGAACGACACATATCCTCGATCCGGCGGAACGCTATTCCTCAATCTCATCTGGCACCAGCATCAACCCCTGTATCTCGACCCGCAAAGCGACCAGCTTCAGGGTCCATGGGTCCGGACGCACGGCACCAAGGATTATTACGACATGGCATCCATTCTCGAGAAGTACCCGAAGGTGCATTACAACGTCAACCTCACCTCGTCACTCCTGTTTCAGCTGGAAAAGTATTATGTCGACAGGCTGCGGCCTTTTGTCGATGTCAAAAACAATCGCGTTGATACTGCAGGTTTCTTTGCGCGCTGGATAGGGAAGACCGATCCCTGGATCGACCTGGCCCTTAAGCCTGCGGAGGAGTTCGATGAGCGCGACAAGAGTTACCTTTTGTACAATATCTGGAATGCGTTCGGCATCAGCGAAGTTCAGATACTTCGGTTTCCGGAATACGCGGCGTTGAAAGAAAAGAATTCCCGCAAGGAACAATTTTCCGTGCAGGAGATGCGCGACCTCAAATTCTGGTTCTACCTTGCCCACTTTGACCCCGATTTTTTGGAAGGAAGGGTCCAGCTGGCGGATGGGACAACCATTGACCTGACCGACATGGTCGAGAAACGATCCGACGCAACATATCATCTCAAGGAGAAGGTGACGGAACGGGATTGCAATCGCATCGTTGCAGAGACCTTCAAAGTTCTCTCAAACATCATTCCCATCCACAAGAAGTTGATGTATCATCCCTCATCCTACAAGGGACAAATCGAAGTTGCGACAACGCCCTTCTTTCATCCGATTCTCCCTTTAATTTTTAACTCGGATATCGCTAAGGTGTGTCAGCCGAACGCCCCCATGCCGGGACGTTTTCAGTATCCGCAGGATGCAAATGCTCAGGTTGCCAAGGCCATTGAGTATTACACCCAAAAATTCGAACAGGCACCGTCCGGAATGTGGCCTGCCGAAGGATCGGTTGCACAGGAGATTATCCCTCTATTTGGAAAAAATGGAATTCACTGGATCGCGACGGACGAGAAAATTCTCGCCCGCTCCAAACCGCAGAATCAGCCGATGTACTACCCGTACGGCGTCTATACAAGCGGCGATGAAGCGGACTCAGTGGTCGTGGTTTTTCGAGATACAGAATTATCCGATAAGATCGGCTTCACCTATCAGAATTACCGGGGTGAAGACGCGGCCGATGATTTCATCAAAAGCATTTTGCAGGACGCGCCGCGCGATGGAGAGCCGGATCGATTGCTCACGGTGATTCTCGACGGAGAGAACGCATGGGAGTGGTACCGGCAGGACAATGACGGAAAAGAATTTATGCATGCGTTGTACCGGAAGCTGAACGCGCTCTACGATACGAGGCAGATAATCTCCGTAACGATGACGGAATACATGCAGGGAAATCCCGAACGCGGCGTCGCGGCGCATCCCATCGCATCGATGCGAAAGCTCGATTGGCTCTACCCCGGGTCGTGGATCAATGCAAATTTCGATACGTGGATCGGAGAAGAAGGGCAGAATCGCGCGTGGAGTTATCTTCTTACCGCCAGACAAGATCTCGAACATTCGGGTTTGCACCAGCCCGACCCCATCGCTTCTGAACCAGCGTTCGGAACGAAGGAAGATCTGGCATACAAAGCGTGGGAAGAAATGTACGCAGCAGAAGGATCGGACTGGTTCTGGTGGTATGCTACCGCTCAAACAGCTCCTGCAGGGGACAAACCATTTGATGTTGCATATACTACACACTTAAGAAATATCTATTCGTTTGCGATTCAGGCGGGTGGCACAATGCCGCAGAGAGAGTTTAGAGGGATTGATGTTAATAAGAAAACGACACCGCGTCCTACTCAAAGCACTATGGCGCAGAGCAGTACGAAGGACTCGGTTTCGGTGGTGTTTCAGTGCGACGCCCGCAATAATTACGTCCGCAAAGGAATATATATCGCAGGAAATCATGAGCAGCTCGGAAATTGGAAACCCAACACAGTGAAAATGTATGACGACGGAACGCATGGAGACCGTCAGCAAAACGACAGCGTCTGGACGATCGAACTCCGCTTTCCTGTCGGGACCGAAATTCAATACAAATTCACCAACAGCGGTCCAAGCGGCGAATGGAATCCGGGCGAAGAATTTCCGGGAGGCAATAGAAGAGTATTCCTCGATGGTTCGCTTGATAAAGTGGTGCTCACCGACACGTTCGGAAAAATGTGATTTGGCAGATGGAAGGAAAAGATAATTGTCTCACGCAAAGCCGCTGAGGCGCAAAGACTCTTTTGTTGCGTCATCGCGCCTTTGCGTGAGACACGCTTTTATTAAATCAAAATTCTCATCGTACATCTCTCTAACTCTTTAAACCCGCCATGCTCCAGATCCAGAAAAGACTTTCAGCTTCCTTTTACGCGATCATCAGCCTCCCGTCGACCGCAATGGGGTTTGCCCTCTCCGTCCAGATCTCTGCCCTGAGCTGGCTCCTTACGACACGGTACAATCTTGACATCCATGAGGTCGGGATCGTGTGGGCCGCGGGACCGCTCGCCGGTATTTTCGGACAGGTGATTATCGGATTGATCAGCGACAAAGTTTGGTTTTGGGGAGGGAGGAGGCGTCCGTTCATTCTCATCGGGGGAGTGTTGGCTGCCTCGATGCTTCTGGCGCTGCCAAATATCGACGCGATACGATCGTTCTTCGGGATCGAAGGGTTGCTCGGGGTAGCGATATTCGTTGCACTTACCCTCGACCTCGCGATCAACATCAGTTTCAACCCGACCCGCTCTATCATCGCCGACGTTACACCCGAAGGGAATCCGCGTACAAAAGGCTACACATGGATGCAAACGATCTCTGGCTTTTTCGGAGTTCTCGCCTACATCATCGGCGCAGTCTTTGGAAATTACATCCTCATCTACTCCGGTGTATTTGTTGTTCTGATCTTTTCTATCCTGCCGGTGTTCTTTATTGCAGAAGAGCGAACGTTGGCAGCGCCGAAATCAGCATCGACCGTCGCCGATGGTGAAACGGGTGCTTCAACGACAAAGTGGCGGCAGTTGTTTCGACTGTATATTGCACACGCGTTTTCCTGGATCGGCGTCCAGACGATGTTCGTATATATCATCGCATATATCCAACAAAAAATGACTATGGGTTCTGACTCGTCCGGCATTCTTTCCGGCCAGGTGATTTCGATATCTTTCGCTGTGTTGAACACTGTCGGTTTCATTCTTCCGGGATTCGTCCTTGAACCAATCGCGGAGAAGCTGGGGCGTGTGCGAACGCATTTGGGTTGTGTCGCGATCATGGCTGTCGGATATTTCCTTATCGCTTTTTTTGGTGCGACTCCGTTTGCTCTGTACGCGCTTATGGGAGTCGTCGGCATCGGCTGGGGAGCGATCGTCAGTCTCCCGTTTGCGATCATGTCCGAGAATGTCGACAAGGGCCGGATGGGGTTCTTCATGGGCATCTTTAATCTCTCCGTTGTCTTACCGCAGCTTTTCGTGAGTCTTGGCCTCGGCATTCTCATTCAGCATGCGGCCGATAAGAATATCATCTTTCTTATCAGCGGTGTCAGCGTGGCTCTCTCGGCCTTTTTTTGGTTCTTTGTCAAAGAAGAGAAACGCGATATGGTTGTCTCAATCGCCGCTGAAGGTGCACAACAATGAAGCCGATCACTCGACGATTCGGAAGCATTAATAGAAGTACTTTTCACATCTTTCTTTTCTCGTTCGTTATCGCGGGTGCAGTGTTTTGCGGTCTTTCGGGATGCAGCCCCAAAACAACGGAAAAGATCCGGATCACGATCTGGCACCAGGATAGGATCGACATCCGCGTTGTTCTGGAAGCACAAATCAAAAAATTCATGGCACTCCACCCGGAAGTGCAGGTGGAACAGCTTTTCAAAGAAACAGAATCGCTTCGCTCCGGCTTTATCATTGCCGCGATCGCAGGCCAGGGACCTGAACTTGTGTACGGTCCTGCAGACCAGGTTGGACCGTTTCAGGTAATGGATATCATTCTTCCGCTCGACAGTCTCTTCGACAAATCATACCTCGATCAGTTTGACCCCAAAGGCCTGACATACTATAAGGGACATCTCTATCAGATCGCCGACAAACTGGGGAATCACCTGACTCTCGTCTATAACAAAAAACTGGTACCGAAGCCCCCGACGACAGAAAAAGAACTTATTGATATCGGCAAGAGTCTTACACGAGACCTTGACGGAGATGGAAAGCCGGATATGTACGGATTGGCGTGGAACTATACCGAGCCATTTTTCTTCATTCCGTTCATGACCGGGTTCGGCGGATGGATCATGGATGACAACGGCAATCCCACCTTGAACAATCGGGGAACGATCGACGGACTGAAGTTCATCAAAGACCTTCGGGATAAATACAAGATCATCCCGAACGAATCTGACTACGAAATCGCCGATATTCTTTTTAAGGATGGAAAGGTGGGGATGATCATTAACGGCGATTGGTCCTGGTCCGGGTATGAAAAGGCGGGCATTGATTTCGGCGTAGCGCCTCTTCCGAAAATCACCACAACCGGACTCTGGTGCGGTACGATGGTGTCGCCCAAGGGGTTTTCGATCAACGCGAATGTTTCGGAAGAAAAAAAGAAATGGTCGATCGAACTGATAAAGTTCCTTACGTCGGACGAGAACGAGCTTGAAGCTGCGAGGATCCTCCATACTATGCCGACGAAAAAATCTGTCCTGGCGAGCGACTTTGTGATGAAGAATGACATCATGAGGAATTCACAGATCGCTATCGAACACGGCCGTCCGATGCCGGTGGTGCCGGAGCTGAGAGCCATTTGGGATGCGATGCGGCCGAGCTACCAGGCGGTGTTGGGCGGCTACAAGCCGGCAGAGCAAGCTGCTGCCGATATGCAGAATGATGCGTTGAGAAAGATCAGAGAGATGAACGAATGATGAGCGAAAAGCTGAAGACGAAGACATTCGTATTCTTCCTGATTGCGCCGGCATTCCTCGTGCTTATCGGGGTCGTCATCTATCCGTTTATCTTCAACATCATCATCTCTCTTTCAAACATGAGCCTGTCTCACATCAAGGATTGGCATTTTGTCGGGTTGAGACAGTACGTGAAAGTGTTTACTGAGGAATCGAAGCCGTCTTTCTACGATGTCTTTCTCAAAACGATCATCTGGACCGTCGTCAATCTTTTTTTTCATGTCGTCATCGGTGTGTTCCTCGCGCTTCTTCTCAACCAGAAAGAAATACGCGGGAAAGCGATTTTCCGGACCATTCTTGTGCTCCCCTGGGCTGTTCCGCAGCTTATCGTCGCGCTGACATGGCGGGGCATGTTCAATTATGAGTATGGATCCATCAACCTCATGCTCACGCAATGGTTCGGCCTTCCTGCAGTTCAATGGCTGAAAAGCCCGGTAGAAACGTTCATCGCTGTCATTATCACAAACGTATGGCTCGGATTTCCGTTCATGATGATCATCGCTCTCGGTGCGCTGCAGAGCATTCCGCACGAGCTGTACGAGGCCGCTGACATGGATGGGGCATCGTGGTTTCACAAACTGAAAAATATCACCATACCGCTCATTCGCCCTGTGATGGTGCCTGCCATAACGCTCGGAACAATCTGGACATTCAATAACTTGAATATTGTGTGGTTGGTGAGCAATGCAGGAGAGCCGTCAGATCAAACTCATCTTCTGGTATCTTTTGTGTATAAGGCAGCGTTCAATTTTTATCGATACGGTTATGGAGCGGCGCTGTCGATGGTCATTTTCTTTATTCTCCTCGCTTTCAGTCTTACGTTTATGCGCAGGACAAAGGCAACGGAAGCGGCATACTAGATTCCACTACGTTTGATACCATGAATGCCAAAAGCAAAAAATATTTCAGGATAGTGATCACGTATCTGGTATTGGTCCTCTTTTGTTTGATCGCACTCTATCCTGTCTCGCAGATCCTCACCGTTTCGCTTCGTCCGGCTGACAGGCTCATGTCGACTTCGCTGGAGATTATTCCTAAAGATGCGTCGCTGAGAAACTACAAAGCTCTTTTCACCGAACGTCCCTTCGGGCTCTGGCTGGCGAACAGTACGTTTGTGGCGCTGGTTGTAACCTTCACCGGTGTTGCGTTGGCATCGACTGCGGGGTATGCGTTCTCTCGGTTCAACTTCATCGGAAAAAAAATAGGGCTTCTGAGTCTGCTCGTGACGCAGATGTTTCCGGCCACAATGCTCTTGCTCCCAATGTACATCATGCTCGTAAAGCTTCATCTCATCAATTCCTACCTCGGGATCATGATCATGTATTCTGCGACGGCGCTGCCGTTCTGCGTGTGGCAAATGAAAGGATATTACGATACGATTCCGACAAGCCTTGAGGAGGCCGGACGGATCGACGGCTGCAACCGGTTTCAAACTTTCTATCAAATCATATTGCCGCTCGCTTCTCCGGCGCTGGTTATCACGGCGCTCTTCTCTTTTATGTCCGCGTGGACGGAGTACATCGTTGCCGCTCAGATCCTTCAGGATACGCAGATGTGGACCCTGCCGTTAGGGTTGAAGTCGTTCGAGTCGAACATGGGGTCCGAGTGGGGGCTGTACGGCGCGGCTTCAATGATTGTTACGATCCCCGTCGTCGTTCTCTTCCTCTCGCTCAGTAAATGGCTGGTTTCGGGTTTGACGCTCGGAAGCGTTAAGGGATAATTATTTTAGTGCAGGACGCCATATGGGTGTCCCGCGACAAATCGAAGGACTAAAGATGGAAAAACCTAAACTAAGTTTTTGGCAAGTCTGGAACATGAGTTTCGGATTTCTCGGAATTCAATTTGGCTTCGCACTGCAGAATGCGAATGTCAGCCGGATATTTGAAACGCTGGGAGCGAACCTCTCGGACATTCCAATACTCTGGATCGCCGCACCGACGACGGGGCTTCTTGTTCAACCGATCATCGGTTACCTGAGCGATCGAACGTGGAACCGATTGGGAAGGAGAAGGCCCTATTTTCTCACAGGCGCCGTCTTGGCGACGGCGGCTCTCGTGGTGATGCCGAATTCTCCAGTACTATGGGTTGCTGCGGGGATGCTCTGGATTCTCGATGCATCTATAAATATTTCGATGGAACCTTTCCGTGCGCTTGTCGCGGACTTGCTTCCTTCCTCACAACGGACCACCGGTTTTGCCGTGCAGAGTTTCTTCATTGGTACCGGGGCAGTGGTGGCCTCAGCGCTTCCATACATTTTTACGAACTGGATCGGTGTCAGCAATACGGCGCCTAAAGGACAAATACCGAGTTCGGTTCTCTACTCTTTCTACGCCGGCGCGGTCGCATTCATCACTGCAGTAAGCTGGACTGTTTTTCGCACGAAGGAATATCCACCTGAGAATATTGAAGAATTCAGCCGGCAAAAAAAAGAGCATGCGGGATCGCTCGAGCTGATGAAAGGAATATTTCTCAGCCTCAAAGAAATGCCGCGAACGATGATTCAGCTTGCCGTCGTTCAGTTCTTCTCATGGTTCGCCCTCTTTGCGATGTGGATCTATACCACCTCGGCGGTGACCAGTCACATCTACGGCGCCACCGATCCGACAACGTCCCGTTTCAATGAGGGCGCAGATTGGGTCGGCGTGCTGTTTGCCGCATATAATGGATTCGCAGCGCTTGCAGCGTTCTTGCTTCCCGTCGTCGCGCGGAGAACAAGCAGGAAAACTGTCCACATGCTCAGCCTCTTCTGCGGCGGATTGGGTCTCATTTCATTCCTGGTCATTCACACTCCCGCCATGCTCTTGTTCTCAATGGTGGGCATAGGGCTGGCGTGGGCCAGCATCCTATCAATGCCGTATGCGATTCTTGCCGGATCTCTTCCGCCGGGACGAACGGGGGTCTATATGGGAATCTTCAATTTCTTCATCGTCATTCCACAGATCATGGCGGCAGGGATTCTTGGATTTATCATGCGGACATTCCTCGGCAATGAGGCGGTCTATGCGCTTGTCCTGGGGGGAGTGTCAATGATCATAGGCGGAATTCTTGTCCTCTGGGTGAACGACGTGGATGCATGATTATTCTCGCAAGGAAGTCGAGATTGCAGAGGAGAAGTGTTCTCGCTGCATCAACGAGACTCCATCCGCACGTTGGAAAAGAACCTATTTTTATTTATATTGCCTTCCGAAATTGAAAGGCTTCTAATGAAAGTTCTTGCATACATTGCAACTCTTGTTCTTACCGCATCATTCGCGCTGCTGTGTATTCCAGCCGCCCAAGCCCAGTCTCGTCTTAGAATTGGAGCCGACATCGCACGGTATCGCGGCGATTCGACAAAAGAATTTGTGGAAGTCTACTACTCATTCGATGTTTCAAAGTTGAAGTTCGTGAGAGTGGATACGGCTTTGAAAGCAGATGTTGTGATGGATATCTATTTCAAACGCTCGGCGAATGATTCTATTGTTGCCCGCCAGATGTGGAGGATTCCTTTTACGACGAACGACTCGTCGCTGCTGGGGGCCTCGCGTACATATGCTGACGTGATTGGATTTCTTCTCGCGCCCGATGTGTACCGGTTGTACGTTGTGGGCGGCGGGAGCAATGATTGGGCGAAGCGCGACAGTTTTTCGGTTCCGCTCGACCTTCAACCGCTTGAAAGCACGCACGTTGCCCTGAGCGATCTAGAACTTTGCACATCGATAGTTTCTGTGGGAAAGGATTCGGTGGGACGCTTCATCAAGAACACCTACGAGGTCAAGCCGAATCCTTCGAGAATTTACGGAGCTGAACAGCCGGTGGTATACTATTATGTGGAAGCGTACAACCTGTTGAAGAACAAATCTCCGAATTACTACACACGGGCGTATGTGACGAATTCACTTGGAAAAGAGGTCATCACCCGCAGCCGCACGAAGAACCGGCTCAACGAATCGAACGTCGAGGTCGGTGCAGTGCAAATAAACACTCTTCGGACCGGCGCGTACACGCTGAATTTTACCATCATTGATTCGGTGGACAACTCGAACTATACGTCGTCGAAAAGAATGTTTATCTACAACCCTCAGCTTCCGATGGATTCGCTGACAACGGGAACAGAAGGATCGGTTCTCGCGAGCGAATACGCGGCAATGACAGAGGCGGAACTAGACCTCGAGTTCGCTCAAATAAAGTACATTGCCAGTCATGCCGATCAGGCGCAGTACACGAAGGTGAACGGTGTTGAGGCGAAAAGGAAAGTACTGTATGAATTCTGGAATAGGCGCAAGAATAATGACTCGGATCCTGCCGTAGTACAGAAGACCGAGTACTTTAAGCGGGTTGATTACGCCAACGAACATTTCAGAGCTGGATTCAAAGACGGATGGAAAACAGACCGCGGCCGGGTGTTTATTGTGTATGGGCCTCCGGATGAAGTGGAACGGCACACGAACGAGACGAACGTGAAGCCGTATGAGATTTGGACGTATCATTCCATCCAGGGCGGTGTGGAATTTGTGTTCGGCGACCGTTCGGGCTTTTCGGACTACGACCTGTTGCATTCGACCCATCGGGATGAGATGCAAAACGCAAATTGGATGAACCAGCTGCAAGTTCAGTAGATGCCGATGTACTCTGTCGCCGTACAAACTCCGGTTCACCGTACCGGAGTTTTGTCGTCCGCCCCTCCGAACATGATCGAAATTGAAAGTTGGTGCCGGGGGAAAAATTTCTTGCAAAACTCTTGATTTGCGAAGTACAATTTTGTATACTGTATTCAGATAATGAATCCTTTAATTCTATCCGGAGAGGTAGGAAAGGAAATGATCGATCAGCGTGTCTCAATTTTGCTCGTAATTCAAATGAACCTCCGTTCAATCGTGGACGGAGGTTTTTTATTGTACTCTACCATTAAACGTGATGCTTATGAATGACCGGCGGATAATACTCGATGCGCAAAATTTTAACCGGACCGTCAACCGGCTCTCACATGAAATCGTGGAACGAAACCGGGGTGCCGCATCTCTCGGAATTGTCGGCATCAGGACGAGAGGGGAATACCTTGCCCGCCGGATCGCCGCAGCCGTTTTTGAAATGGAAAAAGTCGCACCTCCAATAGGAACGCTCGACATTACCCTGTACAGGGATGATCTTCGTGGGAGACTCTCACAGCCCCGGCTCAACACAACGGATATCCTGTACGATATCGCCGGCAAGGACATTATTCTTGTGGACGATGTTTTGTTCACCGGCCGGACCGTTCGCGCCGCTCTCAACGCCCTCATGGATATCGGAAGACCGGCTTCCATCCAGCTCGCCGTTCTTGTTGACCGGGGACATCGCGAACTTCCCATCAAGGCTGACTTTGTCGGGAAGAATGTTCCGACATCCAACGAGGAAGAGATTCAAGTGCAAATGAGCGAGGCGGACGGTGAAGACGCCGTTATTTTACTCCCTGTAAAACCACAACCCAAAGAAGGATGACCCATGGGATTATCATCGCGCCACCTGCTCGGCCTCGACGGAGCACCGAAAGCTGACATCGAACTGATTCTCAATACGGCCGTGTCGTTCAAAGAGATTCTGAACAGGCCCATCAAAAAAGTACCGACGCTTCAAGGCAAAACGATCGTCAATCTCTTTTTTGAAAACTCCACTCGTACAAGGATTTCCTTCGAACTGGCCGAGCGCAGGCTCTCCGCCGACGTGGTAAATTTTTCCGCTTCAGCCTCAAGCGTCAGCAAAGGAGAAACGCTGAAAGACACGGCTCGAAATATCGAAGCCATGAAAATCGACATGGTTGTGATCCGGCACAACTCGGCAGGCACTCCCCATTTCTTGACCCGCGTCGTTCAGTCGGCTGTGCTCAACGCAGGAGACGGCTGCCATGAACATCCGACGCAAGCATTGCTGGACATGTATACATTGAAAGAAAAATTCGGTTCTCTCGAGGGCTTGCGCGTATGCATTGTCGGGGATATTTCCCACAGCAGGGTTGCACGGTCGAACATCTATGGCCTTAAGACAATGGGGGCGAAAGTATCGGTCTGCGGTCCGGCGACGCTGATCCCGAAAGAGATCGAGAAGCTCGGTGTTGAAGTGTATCACCGCATCGACGATGTCCTTCCGAATGTGGATGCGTTAAATGTTCTTCGAGTGCAAATGGAGCGGCAGTCAGGCGGACTGTTCCCGTCCCTTCGGGAATATCACCGATTCTTCGGCGTGACCAAAGAGCGCCTCGACAAGGTCGATCACCCGATTACGATCATGCATCCGGGACCGATTAACCGTGACGTCGAACTTTCTGCCGACGTTGCGGATGGACCGCACTCCGTCATCCTTGAACAAGTGTTGAACGGAGTTGCCGTCAGAATGTCGGTGCTGTATCTTTTGGGCACAGTAAATTAAGAACACGAACACAAACATAGAACCAGGATCTTCATGGCAAAGAAATATCTTCTGAAAGGCGGGAGGTTCATCGATCCGTCTGCACAAATTGATGCTGTCACGGACTTTCTGCTCGTCGATGGCATTATCGAATCGATGAAACCATCCATCGCTCCGCCGGCCGGGCCTGAAGTGATCGACTTGCGGGGAAGGATTGTTGCTCCGGGATTTGTCGATATGCATGTCCACCTGAGAGAACCCGGTTTCGAGCATAAGGAAACGATCGAGACAGGGACGCTTTCTGCAGCGCATGGCGGTTTCACCGCCGTGTGTTGTATGCCGAATACGAACCCCGCCATCGACGACGAGTCGATTGTTCGGTTCGTTCATTCGCAGGGAAAACTCGTCAATAATGGAATTGTTGACGTGTACCCGATCGGGGCAGTCACGAAAGGGAGGGCCGGCAAAGAATTATCTTCCATCGCGGAGCTTGTTCAAGCCGGAGCTGTCGGCTTGAGCGATGACGGCGCCCCGGTGTTCGACGCAGAAATCATGCGGCGCGTGCTTGAGTATGCGGGCATGTTCGGAGTTCCCGTCATTCAGCATTGCGAGGAACCTTCGCTTGTTCGCGGAGGCGTGATGAATGAAGGGTTTGTGGCAACGGAACTGGGGCTGCCGGGCATACCCCCTGTCGCTGAAGAGATCATGATCGCCCGCGATATCCTTTTGACGGAATACACCAAGTCCCGCTACCACGTGGCGCATATGAGCACCGCCGGTTCTGTGAAGCTCGTCCGCGAAGCAAAACAGAAGGGCATTGCGATTTCGTGCGAGGTCACGCCGCATCATTTTACGCTTACCGACGATGCCGTCCGCTCGTTCGACACGAACACAAAAATGAACCCTCCGCTTCGAACCCGGGATGACGTTGAAGCGATCAAACAAGGGCTTCACGAGGGAATTATCGATGTCATTGCGAGCGACCATGCTCCTCATTCGCTGGACGAGAAGGAGGTCGACTATTTGCAGGCCCCGTTCGGGATCGTTGGATTGGAAACTGCAATCGGCCTTGCGATCACTGAACTCGTCGCGGCAAATGTTATCTCGTTTTCACAAATGATCGAAAAGTTCTCTACAAACCCGCGCACAATAATCAGACGGCCCATCGATATTCGTGAAGGAAACGAGGCGAATTTTACCTTCATCGACCCGGAAATTCAGTGGGAAGTTGAGGTCAGCCGTTTTAAGTCTAAATCCAAAAATTCACCATTCGACGGCAGGGTGCTCAAGGGGAAAGCGGTAGGCATTTTCAATCACGGCCGGATTCTTCTGGTCTGATGATGATTTTTTCAACACCTCGGAACTAAATTCCGTTTTCGGAATTGTATTCCATATTGTTGTCCCCACGTACTTGTCTTTAACTATGCGGTCCGACCAGGATGATTCGACAAAGCAGTGTTCGCATGTCTCCTATCCACATTGAGACACTGCCTGAATTTGAGATAGTGGGCTACTTTGCCTAATCGACCCTTCGACGCTCCCGTTCCGCTTCAGCGGAACGGGAGTGCTCAGGGTGAACAGAACGTGTTCATCCTGAGTAAGTGAGCGGAGCGAACGCATCGAAGGACAATGCCGCTGCTTTCTGAATCAAAGTAGCCTTCTACAGAATTTGATTTTCATTCCAATTTTCACGATACTGTCTAGTAAATGGAGATTATTCGCTCCGAAGCCTTATCCCGCTTTCCACAGATCGTTTTTGGAATGAGCACTCGTGCTGGAGGACGGAGTCCAGGCGGTTTGGGAATGAATTTAAGTTTCAATGTCGGAGATGACAAGGTCAACGTCGTTGAGAACCGGAGGCTCTTTTTTGGTGCGCTCCATATCGGCCTTGATGAACTTGCTTTTCCGATGCAGTGTCATTCAAATAATGTTCGTGTCATCCAGACGTGGGGAGGGTATGAAGAGTGTGACGGGCTGGCGACGAATGAGTTCGGCGTTTTTATCGCGATCAGCGTTGCAGATTGCGTTCCCATTTTTCTTTTTGACCCCGCGACGCGTTCAATTGCCGGAATTCATTCAGGATGGCGCGGCACAACTTCGGGTATCGCGAAGAATGCAGTCGCGCTCATGAAGAACAAATTCGGCAGCAATGCCGCGAATATTGCAGCGTTTATCGGTCCTGCTGCGGGAAAATGCTGTTACGAAGTTGGAGAAGAGACTGCCCGGAAGTTTGACGATGCATTTGTGTCGAAGGGTGAAACGGGAAAATGGATGGTCGATTTGAAAACCGCTAACCGGCAGCAATTGGAATCGGAAGGTGTTCTTTCTGCGAACATTGAAGTGCACCACGGATGTACTATTCATGAATCGAAAAAATTCCATTCATACCGGCGCGATGGAGCATCGTCGGGGCGGATGATGGGCGTGCTTGGCATAGTTCGATAAACCTGAGAAAAAATATATGTGCGGAATAATTGGTTATGTCGGCGAGGCGAATCCACTCCCGATCTTGTTGGACGGTCTGAAACGGCTTGAGTACCGGGGTTATGATTCCGCCGGTGTTGCTCTCCTGGCCGATAATTCATTGTACGTCTACAAAAAAGTCGGGAAGGTTGCAGATTTAGAGAAATCAATTCCCCCATTGAATCTGGCAACGACAGCCGGGATAGGACACACTCGATGGGCAACACATGGCGTTCCGAGTGATGTCAATGCCCATCCGCACACCGACTGCAAACATGAAATTGCGCTTATTCATAACGGCATCATTGAAAATTATCTTTCAATCCGCAAAAAGCTTGAGAGCACCGGGCACGTGTTCGTCTCCGCTACCGATACCGAAGTGTTGGTCCACCTTGTCGAGGAGATGAAGAACTACAGCGGCGATTTACCGACCGCGGTGCGGCTTGCGCTTCGGCAAGTGGAAGGGACGTACGGGATCGCCGTGGTTTCAGCACGTGAGCCCGGCAGGATCGTCGCTGCGAGAAAAGGGAGCCCGCTGCTGCTCGGCATCGGCACCAATGAACATTTTGTCGCGTCGGATGCTGCGGCGATCGTTCAATACACCCGGAATGTGGTCTACCTTGAAGACGGAGAGATCGCTGTCCTTACGAAAGAGTCTTTTGAAACCCGGACGATCGACAACGTCGACATCGAAAAAGAAGTTCACCAGGTAACGATCGATATCGAAGAAATTGAAAAGGGCGGGTTCGAACATTTTATGCTGAAGGAGATCATGGAGCAGCCCGAGACCCTGCGGAATTCGATGCGCGGAAGAGTGCTGCTCGACGATGGGAACTCAAAACTCAGCGGACTCGGCGAGGTTATGCCGATCCTTGAAAATGCACAGCGTATTATTATCACCGCTTGCGGGACGTCGTGGCACGCCGGACTTGTGGGCGAGTACATGCTCGAGCAGTACGGAAAGATTCCGGTGGAAGTAGAATACGCCTCAGAATTTCGCTATCGAAATCCTATCATCAAAAAAGGCGACGTTGTTTTCCTGATCAGCCAGAGCGGCGAAACTGCCGATACGCTCGCCGCCCTCCGTGAGGCAAAACTGAAAGGGGCTGCCGTCTTTGGAATATGTAACGTCGTCGGAAGCACGATCGCGCGCGAAAGTCAGGGAGGAGTATACATCCATGCGGGACCCGAGATAGGCGTGGCATCGACAAAGGCGTTTACTTCCCAGCTTGTTGTTCTCTCGCTCATCACGCTGATGATCGCAAGACAAAGGGGGATGTCGGAAGCGGACGGAAGGAGAATCGGTCAAGCACTTCTCGAACTCCCGGGTAAAGTCGAAACGATCCTCCAGGACACCAGCGAAATCGAAGCAATCGCTGAAGAATTGAAGGACAATGTGAACGTCTTGTATCTTGGAAGGGGATACAATTTCCCCGCTGCGCTGGAAGGAGCGCTGAAGCTTAAAGAAATTTCATACATTCACGCCGAAGGGTATCCGGCGGCTGAGATGAAGCACGGGCCCATTGCCTTGATCGATGAGAATATGCCGGTGATCGTCATTGCATCGAAAGACAACACGTATGAAAAAATCATATCCAACATTCAGGAAGTAAAAGCAAGGAGAGGGAGAGTGATTGCGGTCGTTAACGAAGATGACACGGCTATCGAATCGTTGGCCGAACACGTCATCCGCGTCCCGCACACAGTCGATCTCCTCTCGCCGATCTTGAATGTTATCCCGCTGCAGTTACTTGCATACTTCATCGCTGTTAAGCGCGGGTGTAACATCGACCAGCCGCGGAACTTGGCGAAGAGCGTCACGGTTGAATAGAAGGATCTCGCCGAGGCGCACAGGCGCAAAGGCTTTGTTGTTGAATTAGTTTGCGACTTTGGGTCTTTGCACGAGCCATACATTTACAATTTTTTAGAAGTCTCAACATATTTTCTATCAATAATTTGTCAAGGTGTACACGTGGCAAGTGATTACAGATTCAAGAAGACCGACTGGGCATTGATTCTCGGAGCTTCGAGCGGATTTGGCGGAGCGGCCGCTGTCGAACTTGCGCGCCATGGGATGAATATTTGCGGGGTCCATTTCGACCGCGCCATTACTCTGCCCAACGCCGAGAAAGTAAAAAAAGATGTCGATGCGCAGGGAGTGCAGTCCTTGTTCTTTAACGTCAATGCGTCTGACCCTGAGAAAAGAAATGAAGTTGTGGAAGGACTCAAGAAGGAATTCCACAAAAGCCCTGAGTCAAATCTCAAAGTTCTGATGCACAGTCTGGCGTTCGGGACACTGCGCCCTCTTGTTTGCAAGGATGCCAAAGAACAGATGACGCAGGCCCAGGTCGAGATGACGATGGATGTGATGGCGAATTCGCTTGTCTATTGGACGCAAGCCGCATTCAATGCGGAGCTGCTGAAAAAGGGGGGACGGGTGTACGCGATGACAAGTTCCGGCGGACACTCGCAATTGCCAAACTACGGAGCGGTCTCTGCAGCTAAAGCAGCGCTTGAGTCGTACATCCGTCAATTGACGCACGACCTCGGTCCGTACGGAATTGCGTGCAATGCAATTATGGCCGGCGTTACAGACACTGCGGCGTTGAGAAAAATACCCGGCGCATTGATGATGCTGAAAGTTGCACAGGCAAAGAGCCCAGCCATGAGGAATACTACTCCGGAAGATGTGGCAAAGGCAATCTCTCTCCTGAGCCACGATGACGCATATTTCATCTCCGGCAACGTTATCGGCGTGGACGGCGGCGAGGATGTCGTGAGTTACATCGGACAAAAAGACGCGCTGAATTTGGAATAGGTAATGTACTGCCGCGCGTGGAACCGGTTGTGCCGTACAGACTAGTTGAGCAAAGATCTCAACAGATCTGAGAAAGTGTTCCGCTGAACGAAGATTGTCGTCGGCGGATTTTTATTTCCCGTGGCCAATGAATACCATTTTTGTCAACGAGAGGATACAGATCCCATTCTCAGACCTCCGGTTTCGCTTCTCAAGGAGCGGCGGACCGGGAGGGCAGAACGTGAACAAAGTGTCGACCCGCGTTGAATTAATCTTCGATGTTCAAGGTTCCTCTCTTGACCGCGAAACGAAAGAAAGCCTGCTATCGAAATTGCATCTCAAGCTGGATTCCAGCGGCTGTTTCCGCGTCGTCTCACAAGAATCGCGCAGCCAGTGGAAAAATAAACAAGACGCCATAGAGAAGTTCACTTTCCTTCTGCAAAGAGCCGCACGGACTGTGAAACATCGGACGCCGACATCGGCGACAAGAAGTTCAAAGAACGCGAGGGTTGCGGCAAAAAAGGGGAGAGGCGAGGTGAAGAAAATGCGCAAAATCGACTTGGATAAAGAGCTTCGTTAAGAAATTTGCATATTCCTCTTGACAACTTTCAGAATTATTGTATATTAATTATAGTTACTTCTTTGAAATAATCGATTTCATCTAGAGTGGTGGAGGGACAGACCCTGCGAAGCCACAGCAACCGGTATCGCCGAAGGCGGTACGCCAGGTGCTAATTTCTGTTCCGAGTGTTAGGCTCGGAAGAAAGATGAACTTAAGAGCAGCATCGTGTGTGACCTCTTTTGTTCATCCCAAAAGAGGTTTTTTCATTTTATCTACTCCATGAATATTTTCAGCTTACATCTCTTCTATGCGTGCAGGCGGGTGCTTGAGCATCTGTCTGCATACTTCGTCGGTAATTTCCTCTGTTGTCGCCCCGCCGTCGTATAAATTCTCTTACGATTCCTCATCTTGAAAATTAACTTGCCCGAAGAGCGATTTGCTCTCTGGGGCACATACTACTTCATTTATTGTACGGAGATTAGAATGGCTACAAACGGAAAAGCTCGACATTATCGTTTCGAAACGCTGCAGCTGCACGCAGGTCAGACACCAGACCCGACGACAAAATCGCGTGCAGTGCCGATCTACCAGACAACATCCTATAACTTCAACGATGCAGGGCATGCCGCTGCGTTGTTCGGGTTGCAGGAATTCGGGAACATCTATACGCGCATCATGAACCCGACGACGGCAGTGTTTGAAGAGCGGATCGCCGCTCTTGAAGGAGGTGTGGCCGCAGTTGCGACTGCATCAGGACAAGCGGCACAGTTCCTCGCAATCACCACAATTGCGCAGGCGGGAGAGAATATCGTATCCACGAGCAATCTGTACGGCGGAACATATAATCAGTTCAAAGTCACGTTCCCGCGGCTCGGTATCAACGTGAAGTTTGTTGAAGGGGATAAGCCGGAAGATTTTCGGAAACTGATCGATAACAAGACCAAAGCGCTGTATATCGAAACAATCGGCAATCCTCGGTTGAACGTTCCCGATTTTGAGGCAATCGCAAAGGTCGCCCACGAAAACAATATTCCGCTCATCGTTGACAATACGTTCGGGGCCGGAGGATATTTGGTGCAGCCGTTTAGATATGGCGCCGACGTCATTGTGCATTCCGCAACGAAGTGGATCGGCGGGCACGGCACATCGATCGGCGGAGTGATCGTCGACTCAGGAAAATTCAATTGGGGCAACGGCAAGTTCCCTATCTTCACTGAACCAAGCCCGGGATACCACGGACTGAAATTCTGGGACGTCTTCGGTTCTGCTGGCCCGTTTGGCAATATCGCATTCGCAATACGTGCGCGAGTTGAAGGGCTTCGTGATATCGGCCCCGCACTTAGTCCGTTCAATTCGTTTTTGTTCCTTCAAGGATTGGAGACTCTCTCGCTCCGCGTTGACCGGCACAATGATAATGCACTGAAGGTCGCACAGTGGCTCGAACGGCATCCGCAAGTTGAATGGGTTTCGTATCCGGGACTTCCAAAACATCCTTCCCATGCGAGCGCCAAGAAATATCTCCGCGCCGGGTTGTTCGGTTCGATCGTGGTGTTTGGGATCAAGGGAGGCATCGAAGCGGGAAAAGCGTTCATCAATAACGTTAAGCTCTCTAGCTTGCTTGCAAACGTCGGGGACGCAAAAACGCTCGTCATTCACCCGGCGTCGACGACACACCAGCAGCTTTCCGATAAGGAGCAGCAGGATTCGGGCGTTACTCCTGAGTTGATCCGTATCTCGGTCGGTATCGAGCACATCGATGATATTCTCGAAGACTTCGATGAGGCCCTTCGTGCTGTCAAAACCGCAGTCCATGTATAATCTGTTCTGACCGCCCCAAGCGTTCCGTTTCCCCCTCCTCACAGAGGAGGGGGAGAATGGATGGTGACACTAGTATGACGACACGTGTTGAAAATATCGCGGCGATGAAAGAGGTTCTGCTTTTTTCTGAACAAAATCCTCTTGAGATGGAGTGCGGCGAAAAGCTTTCGCCGGTCTCCGTTTCGTATGAGACGTACGGCGAGTTGAACGCCGCCGGCGATAATGCCATCCTCGTCTGTCACGCTCTGACGGGAAGCGCGCACGCCGCCGGATATATCGTGAACGACCCGAAGAGCGCCGGTTGGTGGGATTCGTTTATCGGTGAAGGGAAGGCGCTCGACACACGGAAATATTTTGTCGTCTGTTCAAATTTTCTCGGGGGATGCTACGGCACAACCGGGCCCGTTTCGCTAAACCCCCGTAGCGGCAAACCGTATGGAATGGCCTTTCCGCAAATGACTATTCGCGATATGGTTCGGGTGCAGAAAGCGCTGACTGATTTTCTTGGTGTGCGTCGTTTGAAGACTGTGATCGGAGGGTCTCTCGGCGGAATGCAGGCATTGGAATGGGGAGTCATGTTTCCCGGCGTTGTCCGTTCGATCATTCCAATCGCGACAGCAAGCGCGCACTCCCCGTGGTGTATCGGCTTGAATGATATTGCTCGTCAGGCGATCATGAACGATCCTGATTGGCTCAACGGCGATTATTATGGCCACGGTCAGCCGCAACGGGGACTATCGCTCGCACGTCAAATTGCAATGGTCACGTACCGCAGCGATACGTCATTTCTTGACCGATTCCACAGGGACAGATTCAAGACGAATGGAAACGGCGACCGGACGCGATTTGACTCGGCCAATTTGTTCCAGATTGAAAGTTATCTTCGATACCAGGGGAAGAAACTTGTCGATCGCTTTGATGCAAACACCTACCTCTACATCTCGCGTGCGATGGACCTTCATGACGTGGGATACGGCAGGGAAGGCGTTGAACGGGCGCTTTCATTCGTCGATATTCCTGCTCTGTGTGTTGGAATTGATTCCGACATACTCTATCCCGTTCACGAACAAAAGAAGCTCGCAGCGCTGCTGCCGCGTTCACGGTACCGTGAAATAGCTTCGCCATTCGGGCATGATGCCTTCCTGATAGAATTTGAACAGCTCGGCAGATTTGTGAAGGAATTTTTAGGCGAGGTCCGGTAGGATCTGTTCGGCAGTATTTCGAACATTCTTGTTTTCTATTCCAGCATTTTCTGCAGGATGTGCACATCTAATAATTTTCCAAACTTTCTGCCCACCTGTTTCATCGTTCCAACATGCGTAAAGCCTGCACTTTCGTTCAGATGAAGGCTCTCCTTGCTTCCTTCGGCTACGCGAGCGATCAGTGTATGGAAATGCAGCTTTCGAGCCTCTTCAATAATGGCCTCCTTCAGCATCCGCCCTATGCCGCGGCCGCGGACATCCGACCGCACATAAAAGGACGTTTCGGCGGTGTCATCATACGCCGGCCGGTCCGACCATCGGCTCAATGAAGCCCAACCGACAATTCTACCGTCAAATGTTGCAACCAAAATAGGATGCCGGTCATCATGTAACATGAACCATTCCATGCGTTCGGCCGTTGTCTTCGGTTCCGTGTCGAACGTCGCAGTTGTCGTGAGAATTGCTTCGTTGTAGATTGTGGTGATCGCCTCGACATCCTCAGCGAGCGCCCGCCTTATGTGGATTAATGGGTTCATTTATCGGTATGCGGATCATTGAACAAGAGTTTTTTCGATCCGGCGGTCGGGGACAAGCCACATGACGGCAACAAGAACGTACATCGCGCCTGCGATCCATGAATTGAGGTACGAGAGCGCGATGGCTGCGGCGTACACGACGACTGAAATCTTCCCTTTGAAATCGCTTCCGAGTGCAATAGCCAATGCCGAGTCTTTGCTGTGGATCGACAGAAGCGTGCGCGTAAGGATATAATACGCGATCGCAGAGAACAAAAGGACAACGCCGTAGAGAGCGACCGGCCCTGATGCGAATTGATTCTCACCCATCCATCCTGTAACAAACGGCGTCAAGGAGAGCCAAAACAGAAGATGAAGGTTTGCCCAAAGAACCCGGCCATCAACATGCTTGACCGCTTGAAGAAGATGGTGATGGTTGTTCCAGTATATCCCGAGAAACACGAAGCTCAGTGCATAGCTCAGGAATATTGGCGCCAGCGGAGTTAATGCGGAGAGGCCGGCACCGTGCGGGATCTTCAATTCAAGCACCATGATCGTAATAATAATGGCGATCACGCCATCGCTGAATGCTTCCAGCCGTCCTTTAGTCATTTATTCTTTTGATTCTAAGGAATTGAATTGGTCGTTAAATTTGATGCTTGAAAGGAACCAAAACGACCTGGGTTTATAGAAATAAAATTCCCAGACAGTTGCATGTTTTTCCTGTTTTACTACATACACAAGCCGGACAAGAGAAGTTCCGAAATTCTCTTCTTGAATCAGCTCATAACCGAGTATGGTGCCGTAAAGCGGAAGAAGCTTCTCTGTTTGACTCTTCAAGTTTGCAACGGCCTGCGGATTGCTTGTGGAAATAAAGGAACCATTAAATAACTGGCCGTATGAGGCATCATATCTCTCTCTTGGGAGAGAGCTCAGGAATTCTTCTGCGATCGTTTTTGGAGTCGATTCGCCGGCGATCGCGGCTAAAGGAAGGCAGAGTAACAGGAGCGGCAGAAATCTTTTCATGGTAACTCCTTGTGAGAAGATTGACTAATGGGTATGAATGTAATCGAATGCAGTATTCCACGACTTCTCGTTTCATCTAACCGGATTCTTTTGCGGCCATAAACTCGCCGTTGCCTACCGGCACGATGCTTGTCCTAAACCCGGCATCGCTTTTTACAAGTGCGATGAACGGGGCCATCTGATCGGAATGGGAAATTGCATTGTCGGCAACCAGCAGTCCGCCGGGTCGAAGCACTCGCCGGATGTGCACCCACCAGCGGGGATATTCGTTCCGTTCAGAATCAAGAAATATGAAATCAAATGCGTCCCGCTCAAGCCGTTCAAGGACGAGTCTGGCATCTTCGTGGATCAGTGTGATTGTGGCGGAAAGGGCTGCACGCTTGAAGTTTGCTGAAGCGAGTGAGTGTTTGAATTCCGAAAAATCCACTGTCGTGACAGATCCGCCTAATTCTTTTGCTGCTTCTGCCAGCCAAAGCGTCGAGTAGCCGTTGGAAGTACCAATTTCAAGAATGCGGCGGGCCGACATTGCCCGCACAAGAACAGATAAGAACTCCCCCGTCTCATGTGTTATATTCAGCATTCGTTGAGAGTAGTCGCCATGCGCGGCATCATTCAATTTGCCGAATTGTTCAAGCTCGGCTTTCAATGATTCAAGCAAGGTATTCATCGTTTCATCTATCTTGGTCCAAATTGAATAATGAAACCGCCCAGGACTATAACAATCAATCCAACCCACGTGGACGATGAAATACTTTCTTTAAACACAAAGCGGCCGAACAGGATGCTGATAACTGCAAAGATCCCGATATATACCCCCAGCAATTTTGAAAAATCCCATTTAACGCTGTTGACAACAAGGCCGTAGCAGCCGAGGATCAGAATACCGGCGGCAATGAGAAGAGCGCCAGAACCGCGCAGCCCTTTTCGTATCAAGGCGTCGCCGCTAACTTCCAACAGCGCAGCAGCTATGAAAATACTCCAGGAGAATAAATTATCCATGGCGAGATTGTCTTCTTTAAAAAGTTGTAATTGGCTTAGAACACAGCATCGAGGTTCAGACGAACACCTCGTGCAGGCTGTGGGACAAAGTCTTTGATTACGCTGAGATTGTCGCGATAGACCTGATTGAAAAGATTATCACAATGAATACTGAGTGAATGCTCGACTGCGCCGTTCGCGAAACGAATGCCGGCTCCGAGGTTGACGACGCCGTATCCTGCAGTCGGAGTATCGCCGTCGCCGAGGCGCGTTTGTCGCGCGGTCAACCGCCACTCGACCATGCCCGAAAATACAGCGTCCTGGTAACTCATTCTCAGAAGTCCGCGCATCGGCGGCGTGAACGGAAGGGGGGCGCTGTTTTTGGTATCTTCCGCATTGACGTAGTCGATGCTTGCTCTCAGAGAAATCTTTTGAAAGGGCTGAACAATAACCAATGCTTCAAACCCTTCGAGCCTCGCGTTTGTGGCAGAGAATTGACGAACGGGGAAAGCCTGCAATGTATCGCCGGTGAGAAATGCATAAATATAATTATTAATAAAATTAACGTAAGGAGAAAGTTCGAACTCCACATCTGTGAATGTTCCCTTCAACGAAGCGTCGATACCGAACCCGGTCTCGGGGGTCAGGCCTGCATTACCGATCGAATACGTAGCGCTCGCTGCATCGAGGCCGTTTGCAAATAACTCTTGGACCGTAGGAGGGCGGAATGAACGGGCAAAGCTCAACGACGCGGTAAGTTCGTCCGTCATCTTTTCAATCGCTCCCGCAGATGCTGTTACGGCGTTCGACGAGCGGGAAACATTGAGTCTCTGGAACACCGAATCGGTCGACGCTGCATACGGCATCGTGTGGATCCGGTTGACGTCATAACGGATTCCAATCTGGAAACGTGTATTTGCATCGGAGAGATATTCTTCGTACGCATACCCTGCAATGCCCGTGGTGGTCGAGTTAGGGCCTAAAGGCATATCTCCCTCAATGGTGAGATTTTCGATATCAGTCCATACCCCAACGACTCCCTGGAATTTGTCGAACTGATGCTGCTCGAATTGAAGTGTTGCGTTGAATGCCTTCTTATGAAATTCATTTGCTTGAGGGTCGGAAATGCCCGTTGAATCTTCTGCAGTCGGGAATTCCGAATGCTTGTACTCAACGTAGTTCGCTGAAAACTTGGCTTGCTTGACCAGCGCGCCATCGACAATGAATAGGCTCCGGAGTTCGAGAGAATTCTTGAACTGAGTGATGCGCGATGTTGCCGGCGGCACATTCATCCAATTCGGATTCGGGGGAACGCCGGGAATGCCATAGTTCATTTCGTAATGCTTCCCGCCGATGCCAATCATACCGAAATCATTTTGATAGGAATAGCCGATGCTTCCTTCTTGCGTATGGTCGAATGACTGCGGCATGCGCTGAAGATCGAATTCCTGGCCGCTTGCTGGGTCGGCGTATTCGCCCGCCGGAATGCGGATGTCTTGAGAATGAAGCCCTCCGGCAGAAATTCCAAACGCATGTCCGGCATTGCTGTACACTCCGTCAAAATAGCCGGCGTATTCATCGCTCACAGAATTTCCCTCCACCGAAACCCTTCCCGAAAATGGATTCGTCGCATACTCTGGAATCGTGTTCGTGATGACGTCCACCAACCCGCCGATCGTGCTCGGACCGTACAGAATGGTCGCGGGGCCCCGCACGACGTCGATTTGCGAAATGCTGAGCGCATCTATCGGTACTGCATGTGCAGGGTCGTACGTGGAAATATCGCCTGTTCGGAGCCCGTTCTCGAGGATCAACACGCGGTTGTCGGAAAGTCCGCGAAGAATAGGGCGGGAGGGGGCGGAGCCGTTCCCCCGGACGGTTACTCCCGGCAAGTCGGATAGTTTTTCGGCGAAACTTGAGCCGGGATTGTCGTGCAATTCCACCATTGATCTCGATTCTGCAGACTGGTATTGATCGTCGGCTGTGCGCGCGTACGGCGACGCCGAGACGACAACTTCTTCTATTCCAATCGCTGATTCATGCAGCGCGAACGAAGTTTCGGCCGCGGGGCTTTCTACCTGAACCGTGTTTGTTGCCGATGCATAGCCGATGACACGAACGAAAACCCGGTATCTGCCTTTCGGTACGTTCGAAAACACAACCTGGCCGTGCGCATCGGTGCGGTCGACGCGGTCGAGTTCCAAAAGCCGAACAGCAGCGCCAACGATCGGGCTGCCGGATGTACTCACCGTTACGGTGATTTGCTGAGAATAGAGAAACGCAGAACCGAAGAGTACGGCGAGGACAATCAGTAGTAGACGATTCAAGGAAAAATTCTCCGAGTGTGTGCAGAGATCAAAATACGAGTATCAAAATTGAAACATGGAAAATCTCATTGGACGGGATCGGAATTGTTTCCCGATGGATCATCGTGAAGGGGTGTTACGGTGTCTCCGACGCGGATCCAGCCGTCGTCCAAAATGTCGGCGCGGAGGCCCCCTTTTTGCTTCAGATGTTTTGTGACTTGCCAGCCGCTCAATCGCTGAAGGTGAGCGCACGGGTGGCACAATCTCACTCCCACAAGCTTGATGCTGCCAACCATGAACTGGCGACCGACAAGATCGTTCAGGCGAATCCCCTTCGTCAGTACATTCCTTCGAAGCAAGGAAGGGTCCACTTTTTGATGAAGAGCCTCACTCAAGAGATCGACATTTTCTTCTTCAATGAGTGTTATTTCACGTCCCGGGCCGTGCGGTTCTGCATCAGAGAATGTCCCGGAACCCGCAAAATACCGGTCGCCGACGAGGCCGTGATGTGCAACCGTTTCGACGGACTTCACCGACATCGGCTCTTGTTCTTTCTTTCCCGCGATAAAAATTCCGACCACTGTGCCAGTTGTCATTCTGTCCTGTGTAAATTCTTTTGGTGAAAATTGGTGAGCCAGAGTTTTCGTACTGCAACATCCAATTCCACTGCCAATTTAATTACCTTTTGAAGAATATGCAAACAAGGCTGTATGGCAGTTTTAATGCATAAGCAATTTTGATTTCGAACTATCGGAAGCAAGCTCGAAGTACATATAAGTAACTGAAGTGGAACCATCTAAGCAAGGTGTCTGACAACATCAATAATAGTCCTGTTGCCTCTCTCCGAGTCAATTGAAAGTCTCGCTGTTTTTGTCTATTATACATGTAATCAGTGTGATATCTCGCTTGAATGCTCCAGTCAAATAAACGGGCGTCAAAATGTCGAATCATCTTATAGCAATTATCGGCCGCCCAAACGTCGGCAAATCGACGCTATTTAACCGCATCGTCGGTTCGCAGGATGCGATCGTTCACGACCAGCCGGGAGTTACACGAGACCGTCACTATGCATCGGCCCAATGGTGCGGAAAATCTTTCACGCTGATCGACACGGGGGGATTTGTCCCCAAATCGGAGGAATTATTTGAAAAGGCGATCCGCGAACAGTCACATATTGCTATCGACGAAGCAGATGAGATCATTTTCGTCGTCGACGCCAAGGAGGGGATCACGCACATTGATAAAGAGATCGCATCGATCTTGCGGAAAACAAATAAGCAGGTGATCCTGGTAGCGAATAAGATCGACAACGCCGCCTCGGAGTATGAAGCGGCAGAATTTCATTCGCTCGGTCTCGGCAATCCGACTTCCATTTCTGCGCTCGGCGGAAGGCAGATCGGCGATTTCCTTGACATCATCACGAAAGACATTCCAGCGAACGGCAAAGATGAACCGGACGACACGCGGCTGAAACTCGCCATCATCGGGAAGCCGAATGTCGGCAAGTCATCTCTCGTGAATGCCATCATCGGCGAAGACCGTACGATCGTCACTCCTGTCGCAGGCACCACGCGAGATCCGATCGACACGGTGCTGAAACATTACGGGGAAGAGATCATTTTGATCGACACTGCCGGACTCATCAAGAAAAAAAGGATTCGCGAGAGCATTGAGTTTTATTCGACCGTCCGCACGCTCAAAAGCATCGAGCGGTGCAACGTTGCGGTCGTCCTTTTCGACGCGAGCGAGAAAATCGAGAAACAGGATCTCATGATCATTCAGTCGGTGATCGACAGAAATCGGGGAGCTGTGATCGCAGTAAATAAATGGGACCTGGTTGCCGATAAGGACAACTCGACCACGAAGAATTTTGAAAAGGCGATCCGCGAAAAACTCAGGACGTACGATTATATACCCCTTGTCTTTATCTCGGCTAAAACAAAACAAAGAATATTCAAGGTCGTCGAGATGGCAAAACTCGTCCATGCGGAGCGGTCCAAACGCATCGGCACGAGCGAGCTGAACAAAATCCTTCTCGCCGATATCCTGCATTATCCGCCTTCGACAAAAACAGGCAAGGACGTAAAGCTGAATTACGTAACGCAAGTGAAGACGCTGCCGCCGATCTTTACATTCTTCGCAAGCGAGCCGAAATTGGTCAGCGACAGCTACAAGCGATACCTTGAAAATAAGATCCGTGAGCACTGGGGCTTTGTTGGAGTTCCGCTCACGCTTCAGTTCAGAAGGAAGCATGCATGACACGCCGCATCCTCGTTATCGGAGGATTGGCCGCCGGGCCGAGCGCAGCTGCGAAAGCGAAGCGCGTTGATCCCGATGCTGAAGTCGTACTGTTTGAACAGGGGGAGCATGTCTCGTACGGCGTTTGCGAAATCCCTTACCTCGTGAGCGGCGAGATCGACAACGACGAAAAGCTGGTCGTTTTCACGCCAGAACAATTACGTAAAGCAAAGGGATTCACTGCAAGAGTATTTCACTCAGTTGAAGAAATTCTCCCTTCCCGCAAAGAAATAATGGTCCGCAATTTGCAAGATGGAACCAAGGAGCACCATCGCTACGACAAATTGATCGTTACGACCGGCTCGGTGCCGAAGCGGCTGAACATTGAAGGAGAACAGAGCAGAAATGTTTTTGCAGTAAAGCGTCTCGATGAAGCGTACGCGCTGAAGAAATACATTGATGAAGAGAATCCGCGGCGGGCTGTCATCATCGGAGGCGGGTTCATCGGTTTGGAAATGGCAGATGCTCTCGTCCGGCGTGGAATTGAAGTGACGATGATCCACAACGGGGCGCTGCCCATGGCCGGCCTGGAAGAAGAGGGGCGGAAGCTTCTGCTCGAAGAAATTCGGAGACACGGCGTGACATTTCTTCCCGAGACAAAAGTAGAATGGTTCGGCGTCGGTGAAAAAGGGGCTGTCGTTGCGGTTGGGACTCCTGATATGACCGTCGAAACCGATCTGGTCATCGTGGCGATCGGGGTTTCTCCAAACACAAAACTCGCACAGGAAGCGGGGATCCAAACTGGATCCCTCGGTGGAATACGTGTAACAGACAAGATGCTCGCAGACGGTTCGGAGAGTGTTTTTGCAGCCGGCGATTGCTGCGAACTTAGAAATATCGTTACAAAAAAACCGATGTATGTATCGTTGGCGACGACGGCAAGCAAGACGGGGCGGATCGCGGGAGAAAACGCTGCAGGTGGAAATACAAGTTTCAGTGGAACGATCCGTGCGCTCGGCGTACGAGTGTTTGACAAAGAAGTTGCTCATGTCGGACTGAGCCTGAGAGAAGCAAACGCTGCGTACTTTGAGGCTGTCGCTCATACCATTCATGCAACATCGAAAGTCGGCATCATGCCCGGGGCGAAAGAAATACTCATTACTCTTATCGCGGACAGGAAGTCGCAAAAGCTGCTCGGCGCGAACGTTATTGGCGACGGGGGAGCTGTGCTTCGCGCCAACACGCTGGCGGTGGCGATTCGGCAGGGAATGACAATTGACGAAATCGAGCATTGTGATCTGATTTATACGCCGCCATATGCTCCGCTCTGGGATGGAATTTTGATTGCGGCGGAACAGTTGAAGAAAAAGTTAAAAGTTAAAAGTTAGAGGTAAAAACTAACACCCAACAGCTAAAACCTAAAAGCCGTCTCTTCAAACCCTATGAAAAACCTCACCGTCATCAAACACCCGATCATTCAAAGAGACGTAACATTTTTGCGCGATGCAAAAACGTCGAACGATCAGTTTCGCCATATCCTTTCACGAATAGCGGGAATGATGGCATTTCAGGTAACGAGAGATTTTAAGCTGAAGGAGTTTCCCGTTCAAACACCGCTCGAGCGGACGAAGGGCTTTTCGCTGAAACAACCAGTCGTTGTCGTCCCCGTGCTGCGTGCAGGACTCGGCATGGTGGAAGGATTTCTCAATATCCTCCCTGAAGCGAAAGTCGGACATGTCGGACTCTACCGGAACGAAGAAACTCTTCAGCCCGTCGATTACTATTCAAAATTTCCGCCGCAAATCTCAAAAGCATTGGTCATCCTCATCGATCCGATGCTGGCGACCGGAGGAAGCGCGACGGCGGCGATCTCATTTCTCAAAAGAAGAGGAGCAAAGAATATCCGTATTGCATGTCTCGTTGCTGCACCGAGCGGAGTCAGGGCGGTGGTGAAACATCATCCGGACGTGCAAATATTCTGCGCAAGTCTTGACCGCGCTCTCAATGACAAGGGCTATATTCTTCCCGGGCTCGGGGACGCAGGAGATAGAATTTTCGGCACAGAGTGACGATTGTAATGGAAAGAGCGCTAAAAATATTCGGTCCGAGGATTTCGGGGGAAGGAAGAACAGACTTTCCATGCGGCTCGATATTTCGTCTTGTTTTCATGGTCGCAATTGCATTCGAATGTCCTGCGCCAAGCATGAGTGCTGCGCAGCACTTGGAAGAACACAATGTACATGACCTGCTGCTTAAGGGAATTGACCTGACGCTGAAACAGGACTATCCAGAAGCTAAGGCTCTGTTTGAATCTGTTGCAAAATCAGATCCTGAGAATCCGGCGGCCTATTTATATCTTGCGGGAGTGCTGCAGGCAGAATATGCAGACTACGAAAATTCCTTCGATCAACAGCTCTTTGATTCGCTCATTGCGAAAGGAGCGGCTCTCGCAGAACATCTGATCGAGAATAAGGACTCGGCGGATTGGGGGTACTATTTTGCCGGAAGCGCGCTTTCCTACCGGGCTTATTCCGAGTCTGAAAATAGCAGTTGGTCCAGCGTGATCATCGACGGAATGAATGCTGCAAAAATGTATGAACGATGTTTGGAGATTAATCCCCAATTCTATGACGCTATGAATGGTCTGGGTACGTACTATTATTGGCGCAGCAAGAAAACAGAATTCCTTTCATGGCTTCCTTTTCTGAGCAACAAAGAACGAAAAGGTATAGATCTCCTCTCGCAAGCGGCGGCGAATGGGACGTTCGAAAAATTCATTGCTGTGAACAGCCTCACTCTCGTGTTTATGGAGGAGAAGCAATACGATAGTGCATTTTCTGTTGTGCAGAAAGGGCTCGATTCGTACCCAGACAATCGCGCTTTTCTTTGGTGCCTTATGGGCATCGTTGAGAATATGCCTCATCGGGACACCGCTGTTATCAGGTCGGTAGTTTCCCGAATGCTCGCCAGTGTCATGAATTCGCCGATCCGCAACCAGTATTCTGAAGCTGCATGCAGGCTCAAGCTCGCTCAATTTGCGATGGAGGACGGCCGGTACAACGCTGCCATCGAGGAATGCAAAACGATCTTACAGTACGAGCCTCTTATTGGAAAGACGAAAAACAATATTGGAAAAAAGATTAAAGCTGCAAAAGAGATTTTGGAACGTGCGAAGGAGTTAGTAAATAGTAAATAGTGAAAGGTTAAAAGTTAAAAGTGAAAAGTGTAAACAATTGACGATTCACTTTTCACTTTTTACTTTTCACTCTCTGGTAGTTAAATTGCAGAAAGTGTTCAAATCATTAACAGTTGTAAGCCATAATAACAGATGGTTCAGGCCAAGTATAAAAAGAAACTCGACGACCTGCTGGCAATATGCAGGAAGAATCTTCGGTCGGTGAATGAAGATCTCATTACCCGGGCGTTCGAGTTGAGCCTTGAAGCGCACAAGCACGATATCCGCGCCTCCGGAGAACCATATTTTTATCATCCCTACGAGGTTGCTACCGTCGTTGCCAAAGAAATCGCTCTGGATGATGTGTCGGTTGCGTGTGCTCTTCTGCATGATGTTGCCGAAGATACCGACTTCAGCATTAAGGACATTCGCGAAGAGTTCGGCGACACGATAGCGGACATTGTCGATGGTACGACGAAGATCACCGATATCTTCCGGAGCCACGAGATCACTCAGGCGGAAAGTTACCGCAAGCTCCTTCTCTCAATGGTCAACGACATCCGCGTGATGATCGTGAAGTTTGCCGACCGGCTTCACAATATGCGGACGCTCGAATATCTCCCTCTCGAAAAGCAGCAGCGGTTGGCTAAGGAAACGCTCGATATCTACGCTCCGTTCGCCCATCGCTTCGGTCTCGCCAAAATCAAATGGGAGCTCGAGGACCTCGCGTTCAAGCATCTGCATCGCAAAGAGTACGAAGAAATTGTCCATGCGATCAAAGCCAAGCGCCGCGAACGGGAACATTACATCCGCAAATTCACCGTTCCGATCGAAAGCCATCTTAAGGACGACGGATACGTTTTTGAAATTGAGGGGCGTCCGAAGCACCTCTATAGTATCTACAACAAGATGTTGAAACGGAACAAGCCGCTCGATGAGATCTATGATATGTTTGCGGTCAGGATTGTGTTGGACACGAGCGACGACAACAAGTGCTTCTCCGTCTACGGAATCGTTTCTGAGATCTATAAGCCCGTCGCTGAGAGGTTTAAGAACTACATCTCCATTCCAAAAAAGAACGGCTACCAATCCCTCCACACAACCGTCATCGGGCCTGAAGGAAAAATGGTCGAAGTGCAGATCCGGACGCGATCGATGCACGAAATTGCGGAACGCGGCGTTGCCGCTCACTGGATGTACAAAGAGAACGTCGGAACGCTCGATAAGGAATTGGAAAATTGGGTGAACTGGGTGCGCGAGATCTTCGACCAGCGGACGGATGACACTCCAAAAGAGCTGATGGAGAGTTTCAAGCTGAATCTATACCAGGATGAAATCTACGTTTTCACGCCAAAAGGTGACCTGAAAATCCTGCCGAAAGGCGCTACGCCGATCGATTTTGGCTTCGAAATTCACTCGAACGTCGGCTCGCATACCATCGGAGCGAAGGTGAACGGGCGTATCGTTCCTCTGAACACGATCCTTCAGAGCGGCGACCAGGTCGAGATCATCACGTCGAAGAAGCAAACGCCGAATGCCGACTGGGAAAAATTTGCCGTCACACATAAAGCTAAATCTGCGGTGCGCCACTGGATCAAAGAAGAAGAGCGAAAGCACATTGAGGAGGGAAAAGAACTGTGGGACAAAAAAATCAAGAAGGCAAAGATCCACATCAACGACGATGAGCTGACGAAATTTGTCCATCTCCAGCGGATCAACAATACGCAGGATTTTTATCTTGGCATCACCACGCAGACGATCGACCCCGACGCAATGATCGGGTTGCTCATTGAAAAGACCAAGCGTCCTGCATCCGAACAGGATCAAAAGGGGGAGAACGGCGCTTCGGTGCTTTTTAATCGGTTTGTTAAGAGTGCGCGAAGCATTACGAGCGGAATATCCCTTTTTGGCACTCACGACAATTTCATGCATAATTATGCAAAGTGCTGCAACCCGATTCCGGGGGATGAAATTGTCGGGTTTATTACCACGGGCGAAGGATTGAAGATACACAGGAAAAATTGCAGAAACGTCGCCTCCATGCGGTTAAACGACGAAGAAAGAATTGTCGAGGTCTCGTGGCCGCCGACGGACGACGTCGATTTTATTGTTGGTGTGAAACTGTCAGGGCAGGACCGTTCCGGCCTGCTCAACGAAATTACGCACGCGATATCGACGTTCAACAATACGAATATTCGAAGCGTCAACATTGCAACAAAGGATTCTCTTTTTGACGGACAGTTCATTCTTTACGTAAAGAATACGGAACACCTCACAGGAATCGTCGACCGTTTGAAGCGTCTGAAAGGGATCACAAAAGTTGAGCGATTTGAGGAAACGAATGGATAAGAGGGTATTGGGAATTGACTTCGGCACTGTGCGAGTAGGCGTGGCAATCAGCGATCCTCTTCGGATTATCGCGCAGAGCGTAGGAGCATTTACAAACAACAGAGAGATCTTTGAGACTCTCGCGGAGATCGCGCGGAAATACGACGTCGGCCTTGTCGTTATAGGAATGCCCTTTACGTTGAAAGGGGAAAAAGGGACGAAGGCAGGAGAGGTGGACAAATTTATCAGCAGTCTGAAAGAGAAACTGAAAATAGACGTTGTGCCCTTGGATGAACGGTTCACATCGCGAATGGCCCAGCAGACATTGATCCAAATGGGAACGACAAAAAAGCAGCGTCGGAACGATAAAGGAAGAATCGACGCTATGGCTTCTGCTCTCATCCTGCAGAGTTTTCTTGATCAGACAAAGCATTCAATCGGGTGTTGAAAGCGGATGCTGAACGACTTCCTGGAAAAACAATTCCAAACCTATCGAGAATTTATCAAAAAGAATGTCCGCGAGACAGTCGATTGGTCCCGTCTGCATCCTGGGCGCGCAGTCCTGTACGGGCTTTGCTTTATTCTCGCAGGGGAATACCTCTCGCTTCCAAATATCCGATTGGAAGAGCTGGAGAAAATAAATCCGCGCCGGACTGCGCTCATGGTGCAGCGGGAACGCGAAGCGTCAGAAGCAGGAAAACCATTTCATGAACAACAGTCATGGGTACCTCTTAATCGAATATCTCCTCATCTTCTGCATGCAGTGATCGTTTCCGAAGACGGAACTTTTTATGAAAACGGGGGCGTTGATTGGTATGAAGTCGAAGAATCGATTGAAAAAAATCTTCAGGAAGGGAAGGCAGCCCGCGGCGGAAGCACGATTTCCCAGCAGCTCTCGAAAAACCTTTTCCTGTCGACCTCGAAAGACCCTTTGCGCAAGTTAAAGGAGCTTGTCATTACGCTGCGGATGGAAAGAGTTCTCTCGAAGGAACGAATATTGGAAATATATTTGAATGTTATCGAGTGGGGCAACGGTGTCTTTGGGGTGGAAGCTGCTTCGAAACAATATTTCGGAAAATCAGCATCGGCGATCACCCGGGAAGAGGCTGCCCGGCTTGCTGCCGTCATCCCAAGCCCGCTCCGTCACCAGCCCAACCAGCCGTCGGAATATGTCGAGAGACGGGCATCACTCATATTGGAGCGCATGACTGCTCGAGGATATTGAATGCAGGCACACGATATCAAGGAATTGATCGTCGGTGGAGAAGGATCTCAAGTTGAGTTCAAACGAAAGATCTCGTCGGCGGAAAAGATCGCCCGTGCTCTCATCGCGTTCGCGAATACAAAAGGGGGCACGATCCTTTTCGGCGTCGATGACAACGGTTCGATAGTCGGGGTGGAAAGCGAAAAGACAGAACTGGACCTTATCGAAATAGCCGGCAATCAATTTTGCGACCCGCCGATCGAGCCTGCCATTGCGATCGTCCCGTTCAACAGCAAAGATGTCATTGCCGCTTCAGTCGAAGAAAGCGAGGATAAGCCGCACTACTTTCTCAGCCGCGAGGACGGTGAAGAGAACAAGGTGTTCATCAGGGTGAACGACAAGACAGTTCTCGCGAGCAGGGAAGTCATCAAAGTTCTGCGGAACGAGAGAAGTGACCGCCCTCCGCTGACAATTTCAATCGGAGAGAATGAACGAAGGCTCTTCGGCTATTTTGAGACGAAGGAACGGATTACTGTGAAAGAGTACGCCCGCCTCATCAATGTTTCAGACCGGAGGGCATCGCGAATATTGACGACGCTCGTGAGGACGGGCGTTATAAGAATTCACACACTGGAGAAGACAGATTTCTTCACACTGGCATAGACTCAACGAGGCTCGGTGAGGATCCGGACACAATCGTAGGCGACGATGCCGAATGCGACTGCAACATTGAGGGACTGCTTATTCCCGAACATAGGGATTTCGATCGCCATATCGACTTGCTGCATGATCTCTTTTGAAACCCCGTTTATCTCATTTCCGACAATGATACAAAGAGGGAAATCTTCCCTTTTCAACTGGAAATAAGGTTTGCTTTCGGCGGCTAACTCGAGGGCACAGATCTTTATTTTCTCTTGTTTCAACCATGCGATTACCTCTAACGGGTCTTTGCGGAATTCCCATGGGACTGTTGCCGTCGCTCCGAGGGCGGTCTTGTCAATTTCTTTTCGCGGCGGATGCGGGGTAAAGCCGACAAGAAAGAGCTTCTCGATCAACGCACCGTCGGCACTTCGGAATATCGAGCCAACATTGTACATACTCCGGACATTATCCACCATGGCATACAATGGGAGCCTGGGATGCGACAGAATCTTCTCCAGCGGTGTTCGTTGTAGTGAAATTTCTTCATGCGTCAGTTTTCTCACGGCATCAGTAAAGTAAACGGGAAAAGCTTTTGAAACAAGCGATTTGTGCGTTATTTCCCGCCAAAAATATGTTGCCTCCATTTTAGAAAATAGCTATATTTCATACTCATACAGAAACTGAGACTTTGAAGCGCCTCATCATTGCAATTGACGGACCAGCGGCCTCCGGTAAAAGTACGACCGCAAAGCTTGTCGCAGCGCGTCTCGGATACTTGCATGTCGATACCGGTGCGATGTACCGAGCGATGACGCTGAAGGTGCTTGAAAAGGACATTAACCCGCAAGATGCGAAAGCGGTGGCCTTGGTGGCACGAACGACACGGATTCGTCTGTTGCCAAACGATGGCGGTTTCAGAGTTGAGTTGGATGGATCTGACGTATCAGAAAAAATTAGAACACCGGTCGTAACGAAGGCGGCAAGTGCCGTAAGCATGGTGCCTGAAGTTCGACAGCGTATGGTTGAAGAACAGAGGGAAATGGGAAAGCAGGGGGCGATCGTGCTTGAAGGAAGAGACATCGGCACGGTGGTTTTTCCGAAAGCGGACGTAAAGATTTTTATGCTGGCGCATCCACGCGAGCGCGCCGTTCGGCGCAGCAAGGAACTCGCGGCAAAAGGGATCGCGACGGAGCTCGATGAGCTGGAGAAAGAGATGGCCGAGCGGGATAGCAAAGATACGAACCGGTCGATCAGTCCTTTAACGAAAGCGGACGATGCGATCCTCCTCGATACGACGAACTTGACGATTGATGAACAAGTTGACTTTATTGTGAAGAAGGCAAAGGAGAAGTTGAGTTGAAAGTTACAGTTGACCAGAATTCCGGGTTTTGCTGGGGTGTCGTTCGGACTATCGACATTGCGGAGCAGGAATTGCAGGAATCGGGCAAGCTCTATTCCTTGGGCGACATTATTCATAACCCCGTCGAGATCGACCGGCTGCAGGAGAAGGGACTTTCGACAATATCGCTTGACAATTTGAAGGATGTCAAGGACGCGAAAGTCCTTATTCGAGCACACGGAGAGCCGCCAGAAACCTTTCGCCGCGCGAAAGAACTCGGCATCGAACTGATCGATGCGACCTGCCCGGTTGTGACGAAAGTTCAGGAACGCATTCGAAAGTTTTATGATAAGGGCTTCCAGGTCGTCATCTTCGGGAAAAAAGACCATGCCGAAGTGATCGGGCTCGTCGGCCATACGAACGGAACAGCGATCGTCATCAAGTCGAAGGAGGAGGTCGACAAGCTCGACCTGACAAAGAAGACAGTGCTGTTCTCTCAAACGACGATGGACAAGGCGACTTTCTACCTCATCCGCGATGAGATTAAGTTCCGCATCAATGCCGAGTTCGAGGTAGGAACGTTCGAGGAGATGGCGATCGACTTCCACGCAAAAGACACTATCTGCGGACAGGTGTCCGGCCGCGATAAAAAGCTGCGGGAATTTTCCCGCGCGAACGATGTCATGGTCTTTGTTGCCGGAAGAAAAAGTTCAAACGGCAAAGTCCTGTACGAGATCGCGAAAGAAGAAAATCCGAAGACGCATTTTGTGGAAGACGAAAAAGAATTGCAGCCCGAATGGTTCATCGGTGCGGAGACGGTCGGCGTCAGCGGTGCGACATCGACGCCGCAGTGGCTGATGGATCGGATAAAAGTTTCAATTGAAGCAATGGTTTTTGTTACAGCATGATTATTCAAAGTCATCTTATTCACTAAATTCATTCACTTAAACAAATATCTTGTGGTTAGTCGTTGCTGCGAATCCGATGACTGTTCGAAGCAATAATTAGCGACAAGCAGTTCTCAGCAGTGGGATCTAAAGGAGTTGTAATGTCTAAAGGAATAAACGCAGCACCCCCAGTATTCGAAGAAGAAAAGGGATATACGGAATCGGAGTTCAAGGAATTAGCGGCGATCTACGAGAAGACCCTCGGCAAGATATCGCAGGGAGAGATCGTCAAAGGCCGGGTTGTCCATATTGGAGACAACGAAGTGGCACTTGACATCGGTTTTAAATCCGAGGGAACGGTTCCCGTGAACGAATTCCCCAACATTAATGACGTAAAGATCGGCGATGAGGTGGAAGTCTTCCTCGAGAGCATCGAGGATAAAGACGGACAGCTTGTGCTGTCGCGGAAACGCGCCGACTTCATGCGCATCTGGGAGCGTGTTACGCGTTCGTTCGATAGCGGCGAAGTGCTCAAGGGCCGCTGCCTCCGCCGGATCAAAGGCGGGATCGTTGTCGACCTGATGGGAATCGATGCTTTTCTTCCTGGCTCTCAGATCGACGTCCGGCCTATTCGCGATTTCGACGCACTGATCGGACGCGAAATGGACTTCCGCGTCGTGAAAATAAACCATCCATCGGAAAATGTCGTCGTCAGCCACAAGATCCTTGTCGAAGAAGAAATGGCGGACCAGCGCAAGGCAATCTTAAGCAGCCTTGAAAAGGGCCAGATCCTTGAAGGATCGGTCAAAGCGATTTCCGACTTTGGCGTGTTCATAGACCTGGGCGGCGTGGACGGACTTGTCCACATCACAGACCTGTCATGGGGCCGCGTGAACCATCCTTCAGAAATTGTCAAGCTTGACCAGACCATCAACGTCGTCGTGTTGGATTTCGACGAAGAGAAGAAAAGAATTTCACTCGGATACAAACAGCTTCAACCGCATCCGTGGGAAAATATCCAGAATAAATATCCTGTCGGAACGAAAGTCAATGGCAAAGTCGTCTCGCTCACCGATTACGGTGCGTTTATTGAGATCGAAAAGGGCATCGAAGGTTTGATCCATATCTCCGAGATGAGCTGGACCCAGCATGTCAAGCACCCCTCCCAGATAGTTTCTATGGGACAAATGATCGATGCGATTATTCTTTCGCTCGACAAAGATGCCAAAAAGATTTCACTCGGCATCAAACAACTCGAGCCAGATCCGTGGCTTTCGCTTCTCCAAAAATACCCGGTTGGTTCGAAGCACACGGGTATCGTCCGCAACCTGACGAACTTCGGCGTGTTTGTGGAGTTGGAACAGGGCGTTGACGGGTTGATCCACATTTCAGATCTGTCGTGGACGAAAAAGATCCGTCACCCCGGCGAAGTCGTTAAGAAGGGCGACTCCATCGACGTTGTGATCCTCGGCGTCGACGTCGACCAGCGGAGAATCTCGCTCGGCCACAAACAATTGAACGACAATCCGTGGGAAACGTTCTCGACATCGTACAAAGTCGGTACTGAAGTCGAAGGGAAAGTCGTCCGCATTATTGAGAAGGGCGTGATCGTCGAGCTTCCTTTGGGTGTCGACGGATTCGTGCCGCTGTCGCAGCTTTCGCAAACGTCGATCAAGAATATTGCCGAAGCATTCCAGATGGGCGACACGCTGCCGTTGACGGTCATAGAATTCGACCGGGACAGCAAGAAAATCGTGCTTTCAGTTGTCGAGTACCTGCGCGGCAAAGAACAGAAGCTCGTCGACGATTACGTTTCTGCGCACAAGCTTCCCCCGATTACGCTAAAAGATGCGGCACCGGTAGCGCCGTCGCCGGATGAACGGGCTGCGGCTGCCGAAGCGTCGCTTCGGTAATAATCGGAACTGGCGTTATGGAGAGTCCCGACCATCGGGACTCTTTTTTTATACGACGTTTTTTTGCTGACGGATGAAGAAAGTATCTTTCCATACGTTGGGTTGTAAACTGAACTACGCCGAAACGGCGAGCCTCGAAAAGCAATTTGTCGATCAGGGGTTCTCCATTGTTCCGTTCGGCGAGAAGTCCGATGTCTGCGTCGTCAACACGTGCAGCGTTACGGAACGAGCGGACCGCGAATGCCGGCAGCTGGTTCGCCGCGCCGGCCGCACTTCCCCGAATGCATTCATCGTCGTGCTCGGCTGCTACGCACAGCTCCAGCCGGAGGAGATTGCTTCAATCGACGGCGTTGACCTGGTTCTCGGTGCCAGCGAGAAGTTCCGCCTCTTCAATTACTCCGGAGATTTCCGGAAGTACGACTCGCCGCGCGTCTTCGTTTCCCCGATCAGCAGTGTATCTGATTTCGGACCAGCATACTCCGGCGGAGTCGATGAACGCACTCGTGCGTTCCTCAAGATACAAGATGGCTGCGATTTCAATTGTTCATTCTGCACAATCCCGCTGGCAAGAGGAAAAAGCCGCAGCCAGTCGATCGAGGATTGCGTCCTGCAAGCCGTCCATCTTATCGACCAGGGGTACCGGGAAATCGTTCTAACCGGCGTCAACGTCGGAGATTTTGGAAAACACAATGGAACATCGCTTCTAGATCTGCTGAGACAGCTTGATACGATTGACGGCCTTGAGAGAATTCGAATAAGTTCGATCGAGCCTAACCTTTTGACGGATGAACTTCTTGAATTCTGGGTATCGTCAAGGAAAGTCTGCAATCATTTCCACATCCCGCTCCAGAGCGGCAGCGACGAGATATTGAAAAAAATGCGTCGTCGGTACACGTCCTCCGATTACCGGAATCTGATCGACTCGATCCGGCGAAAATCACCGGATGCGGGCATCGGAGCCGACGTTATCGTCGGATTCCCCGGGGAAACTGACGACTTGTTCAGGAAATCATACGATTTTCTGCATGAGATGCCGGTAAGTTATCTTCATGTGTTCACATACTCCGAACGCCCGAATACTCCGTCCCTGGATTTAGAGGGTCGTGTCGAACCACGCGTTCGATTCAAGCGGAGCGAGATGTTGAGAATCCTGGGCCAGCAGAAGAAACAAGCATTTTATCTTTCACAGCTGCACACGACTCAAAAAGTGTTAATTGAGAGTACCGTCGAGAACGATATGTTGGCAGGGTATACGGAAAACTATGTCCGCGTCTTTGTTCCCTACCAAACTTCACTTGAGCACTCGCTCGCAGAAGTTGTGCTCCATGAACGTGCGGCTGAAGGTTGCACTGGCACCCTAAAGCATCCCGTTTCGAGTACGTCGAGGAAAACCGTTGTTATACCGCGGGCGAAAGCTGCGGACCCATTATTCACGGTTCAATAACGGAGGAAGAAAGAAACTTGGTACAAGTGATAGTTGTGATGTAACAGGCACTTTTCACTTCAGTACTTCAAGAGAGGAAACCGTGAAACCGATAATCATTTTAGCTGCTGCGACCGTTGCATTGAATACCATTTCGTTGGGACAAACTTCTCCTCATTCGCTCCGATATGACTTAGCCACGATGTCCGGGGGAGAACCAACTTCGCCGAATGTACCCGCCGACAATATTGGGACGAAGAAGAAGAAGCAAACGGTTGCAGTTTTCTATTCTCTTCTTCTGCCCGGGATGGGAGAGTGGTACGCAGACGATTTTGCAAGCGGGAGGTATTCGCTTGTTGCGGAAGCCACACTCTGGCTGACGTACGTCTCATTCCAGCAATACGGGACCTGGTACCAAAGCGATGCCCGGCAATATGCATCGTCGCACGCCGGCGCTTCGCAGGCAGGAAAGAATGACCAGTTTTTTGTCAATATGGGAAACTTTGACAACATGTACGACTATAACGACCAGAAGCTCCGCGAACGGGACCTTGCAGATGTGTACGACCCTGCCGCCGGATATTCCTGGAATTGGGATACCGATGCCGACCGTCAGCACTTCAGAGCGATGCGGGTATCGAGCGACAAGATCTTCAATAATTCAAAATTTGTTATCGGTGCAGTCATTCTGAACCACATCATAAGCGCAGTCAATGCTGCCCGGCTTGTCAGGCAGTACAACAAGAATGCAGACCAAGGGCTCGGCTCGTGGCAGCTCGAGCCTGATCTGATCGGCGGACTCGGCCAGATCAACGGGATGAAGCTGACGTATACACAACATTTCTGAAAAACGTGTAATATCCCGCAAGGATCGTAAGCCCCGAACAGACCGGGGCTTTTTTTTTAGAGAGAGAAACTCATGAGAAACATCAAGATCGTGGTCGAGTACGACGGGACCGAATTCGTAGGCTGGCAGCGGCAGGCGAACGGGCGGTCTGTACAGCAAGAGATCGAAACCATTCTCCGGATGTTAACCGACGAGGCTGTGACGATCACCGGGGCGGGAAGAACAGACGCAGGCGTGCATGCAAGAGGGCAAACAGCAAATTTCAAGATTGAATCGTCCATCTCTGCAAACGATCTCCAGCGTGCGTTGAATGGCCTTCTCTCGGACGAGGTCATCGTCCATTCGGCGGAGGAAGTCCCGGAGAACTTTTCAGCGCGCTATAGCGCCCGCCAGCGCTTCTATCGCTATTTCATATCGAGGACGCCAACGGCCATCGACAGGAAATTCTGCTGGCAGCTCTTCTATCCATTGAACATTGAGTTGATGAACGAGGCGAGCAGAATTATCAGTCAAACGAAGGACTTCCAGTCATTCTGCAAAGTCAATTCCGGCGTGGACAATTATTTGTGTACGATCGTCGAAGCAAAGTGGACGGCAAGGTCATCGCGAGAATTGATTTTCTCGATACGTTCCAACAGATTCCTTCATGGGATGGTTCGTGCACTCGTCGGTACTATTGTTGACGTAGGACGCGAACATATCAGTATCGAGGCATTCAAAGAGATCATTAACGCAAGAGACCGTCGAAAGGCAGGCATGGCTGCTCCTCCACAAGGACTGTTTCTGGAAGAAGTAGTCTACTAAGGCAGGCAGCACGTTCAAGGAGGCACTTTCTAGGATTCAGTCAAATTGATTATCTGGCCCACATACGTTACATTGTGACAAATGATACGAGATTCGATCCGAAAATTGATTGAAAAGCAGGACCTTTCCAGGGAAGAAGCGTACGACGCGATGACGGAAATAATGACCGGGAACGCGTCCGAGATGCTTATCGCCGCATTTTTGACGGCTCTGAGGATGAAAGGCGAGGTTGTGACCGAGATAGCCGGTTGTGCACAAGCGATGCGTGAAAAATCGACGAAGATCGAAACGAAACATGTTAACGTCATAGATACATGCGGGACTGGTGGCGATTCCCTCGGCACATTCAACATATCGACTGCAGCGGCAATTGTGGCCTGCGGTGCGGGGGCTGTTGTGGCCAAGCACGGCAACCGTGCTATTTCCAGCAAATGCGGCAGCGCCGATGTTTTGACTGCCCTCGGAGTCGATATTGAGATTCCGAAGGAGAAAGTGGAACAATGCCTTGACAGCGTCGGCATAGCATTTCTCTTTGCGCCGCTGATGCACGGTGCAATGAAGTATGCAGCGCCCGTACGGAGAGAGCTTGGCATTCGCACAGTGTTCAACGTGCTTGGACCTCTCACTAACCCTGCCGGCGCACGACGGCAAGTCCTGGGTGTTTTCGATAGACGGCTCACTGAACTGCTGGCGCGCGTTCTTCTCGATTTGGGGAGTGAACGAGCCATGGTTGTTCACGGCGAAGGAGGATTGGATGAAATCTCCACGCTGGGCAAAACGATCATCAGCGAATTGAAGGATGGAAGTGTTTCCACATACGAATTCGACCATTCATCAGTCGGAATTGCACGGGGCACACTCCCCCAGGTCGCAGGTGGCGACGCAGAAGTCAATGCCCGCATCGTACGTGATATCCTTGACGGGAAAAAGAGCCCTCAGAGAGATATTACTGTCCTCAATGCCGGCGCGGCAATTTATATCTCGGGAAAAGCGGATTCTTTTCATGAAGGCGTAACGATGGCGGAGGAATCGATCGATTCCCGCAAAGCATCGAAAAAACTTCAAGAACTTGTCGATGCAACGCATTAATTGATGAACTAGTACCATCGAGGAACAATGCAGTATCAGCAATGTGTGAAACCGTGGAACAATTGTTTCTCCGGAACAAGAGAAAAAGGAATTGTTCAAACTCCGCCCGCCAGCGGCCTAGTTATTGATACGGAGCCGAATGACCGACGGTGAAAAAATAGAACGTGATTCGAAACCGCATCCCTATCTGAGTTCCTTCATCGCCCGCTTGTTGAGCGCCTCAAAGAAGAAGCGTCAGAAATACTCAGAGGATGATGTCAAGCAGCTCCTTGAAGAGGGAAAGAAGAGCGGTGTGATCGATTCTACAGAGCGCGAACTCATTGAAAGCGTTCTTGAATTTACCGACACGACGGTGAAAGAGATCATGGTTCCCCGCACCGACGTGGTTGCCGTCGAGCTTTCCGTGCCCCGGGACAAACTCATTCGTGTTGTCATTGATGAAGGCTATTCAAGAGTTCCGGTATACCAGGGAACGATCGACAATATTATCGGGATCGTCTATACGAAGGATTTGTTGAGCATGTTTGAACATCGGGACATCATCCTTCTCCAGGACATAATCCGGCCGCCGTATTTCGTGCCGGAGTCAAAGAAGATCAGCGTTCTCATGCGCGAGCTTCAAACGAAGAAACAGCACATGGCGGTCGTCATCGATGAGTTTGGCGGTACGGAAGGGATTATCACGATGGAAGATATCCTCGAGGAAATTGTAGGAGAAATTCGGGACGAGTACGACGAAGATCATCGCGATGTTGAAACATCCCTCGACGGATCGGTCGTTGTCAATGCTGGAATGAGCATCCACGACTTCAACGAGAAATTTCATTCTGACATTCCAGACGATGCCGATTATGAAACGATCAGCGGATTTCTGCACAAACAAACCGGCCGCATTCCGGAATTATCCGAAGAGATTCCGTTCGGTATGCTGACGTTTGTGGTTGTGAAAAAGAGCGAGCGGAGAATCCGCCAGGTAAAAGTAAAAATGATCGAAGGGACAGGCGGAGAGCTGAATGGTCAATAAGCTGAAGGATATTTTAGAGCACAAACGCGCTGAGGTGGCTGAAAAAAAGCTGCGTTTTCCGCTCTATGACGTTGTCGAGCGCCTTGAGGGTATTCCGCCGACGGAAAGTTTTATCGAAGCGATCCGTTCCCGCGAATTGGACGAACTCGCCTGCATCGCCGAGATCAAGAAAGCATCTCCGTCGAAAGGCGTGATTGCAAAATCATTCCGGCCGGAAAAGATCGCACGCGAGTACGAGGTTGGAGGCGCAAAAGCATTGTCCGTGCTCACCGACCAGAAATATTTTCAAGGCTCGCCGGCATTCATCAAACTGGTGAAGGAACACGTCGCACTTCCCGTGCTGCGGAAAGATTTCATCGTCGATGAGTATCAAATTTACGAATCGCGGATGATCGGGGCTGATGCGATTCTGCTCATCGTCGCAGCCCTCCGGGAATCGGAGCTTCTGAAGTTCCAGAATCTTGCACGCGACCTTGACCTCGATTGTCTGGTCGAATGCCATACAAAGACCGAGATCGACCGCGCCGTGAACTGCGGGGCGGCATTGATCGGCATCAACAACAGGGACCTTCAGACATTCGAGGTCAATGTTGAAACGTCGCTGATGCTGAAACGGTTCATTCCGAACGCAACCGTTGCGATCAGCGAAAGCGGGATTCGGAACCCGCATCATGTCGATCTGCTTCGTCAAGCAGGCTTCGACGCAATTCTTGTGGGGGAGTATTTGATGCTCCAGCAGAATCGGACAAAAGCTCTTCGAGATCTGCTTCAAGTGGATGAATCGCATTAAAATGGAAGAACTTTTTGTCAAAATCTGCGGCATAACAATTCTGGACGATGCGTTGTCGGCCGTCGAACACGGCGCGGATGCCGTCGGATTCAATTTTTATCGGCAGAGTAAACGTTATATCACTCCCGATAGTGCTGCAGAAATCGCAGAGAAGCTCCCCGCCGGGGTTCTGCGCGTTGGAGTCTTTGTTAATGCCAGGCGGGATGAGGTCGATACAGCAATTCTGCGAAGTGGAATAAACGGTATTCAATTTTCCGGTGATGAGCGGCCGGAAGATGTGCTGGGATATCACCTTCCTGTTATGAAGGCAATTCATATTTCCGGGAAGGAATCGATCGGAGAAATGAAAACGTACCGGGCCCATCGTTACCTGTTAGATACGTTTCACAGCGAAAATTATGGAGGGACGGGAATGCCGTTTGACTGGAGCATCGCAATCCATGCAAAACAATTTGGTGCAATAATAATAGCCGGCGGGCTCACTCCAGAAAATGTCGCCGATGCCGTACGAATGGTCAAGCCTCACGGTGTCGACGTCAGCAGCGGCGTCGAACTGCGTCCCGGTATAAAAGACCGAAAAAAAATGGGCGAATTTATTCTTCGTGCCCGAGAAGCACATACCAGCAAATAGGATCATGGAGAATTCCCAGAAGACAATGTATTCAAAAGACCTTCCCGACGAGTCGGGCCACTTCGGTGTGTACGGCGGCCGTTACATTCCCGAAACGCTTTTACCCGCGGTCGAGGAATTGACGACGCGGTATTTGCAGCTCCGTGACGACGCGGATTTTCAGTCGGAATTCCGCTATTACCTGAAGAACTTCGTCGGCCGCGAAACGCCGTTGTACTTCGCGGAGCGGTTAACGTCGCATGCCGGCGGAGCAAAAATATATCTCAAGCGTGAAGACCTTTGTCATACCGGCGCCCACAAGATCAACAATACCGTAGGGCAGATTCTCATCGCAAAAAGAATGGGGAAGAAGCGGATCATCGCAGAGACGGGGGCTGGTCAGCACGGTGTCGCAACGGCGACTGTCTGCGCGTTGTTCGGGCTTCAGTGTGTTGTGTACATGGGCGAGGAGGATATGGAACGGCAGGCCCCGAACGTCGACCGGATGAAGCTTCTCGGCGCCGAAGTTCGCCCCGTATCTTCGGGAAGCAAGACCTTAAAGGACGCCACAAGCGAAGCAATTCGAGATTGGGTCACAAACGTTGAGACAACTTTTTACATCATCGGGTCCGTGGTCGGGATGCATCCGTATCCGATGATGGTGAGAGATTTTCAGTCCGTTATCGGGCGGGAGACACGCCGTCAGATCATGGAGGCGGAAGGAGAGCTTCCGGACGTGATCGTTGCATGTGTCGGAGGAGGAAGCAATTCGATGGGGATGTTTTATCCTTTCTTGAACGATGTTCCCGGGGTTCGGCTTGTGGGGGTGGAAGCGGCCGGCCTGGGGCTTGATACGGGAAGACACTCGGCGGCGCTCGCGAAAGGCGCGCGCGGGGTTCTTCACGGAGCGATGCAGTACCTGCTGCAGGATGAAAACGGGCAGGTGCAACTTGCCCATTCAATCTCTGCGGGATTGGACTATCCCGGAGTCGGCCCTGAGCATTGTTACCTTAAGGATCATAGCCTGGTCGAATATGTTTCGGTCACCGATACAGAGGCGCTCGACGCTATGCTTCTCCTTTCGCGCATTGAAGGGATTATCCCTGCGTTGGAATCTGCTCACGCGGTCGCGCATGCGGTAAAGACGGCTTCGCAAATGAAAACAGATCAGACCCTCGTCGTAAATCTATCCGGGAGAGGAGATAAAGACCTCCAGGCCGCCCTCACACACTTTCGGTCTCGCATTTGAATGGAATGCCCCGTTTGTTTATCAGCCTCACCAGACTATTTTAGCTCGATAAAAAGTTATCGTCTTGTGAAATGCAGGAACTGCGGATTGGTCTTTTGCGACAACTTTCGATCTACCGCCGAGACTGCGACATTTTACGAGCACCTCTATGACCAGGGAGAGAAATATATCGGTTATAGTAATCCTGACGTTATGCGAAGGGAAGAGTTCAACTATCAACTTGAACAGATAACTCGATTCCAGCCGAATGGCGGACGTTTGCTCGATGTCGGCTGCTCGACGGGGGAATTTCTCGAAATGGCATCTCAGACGGGAAAATATATTATCGATGGAATTGACATCTCATCGGCGGCTGCGCGGGTGGCATCAGCCCGATTGAGAATAAATATTTTTGCAGGCACAGTTGATAATATCCCGGCCGCGCCAGAATCGTATGATGTCGTGACGGCGTGGGAAGTAATCGAGCATATGGCCGAGCCCGCCAAGTTCCTCCGAACTATCTGGCGCTTGCTCAAACCCGGCGGCCTTCTCTGTCTTTCAACTCCCAACACCAACAAAATACGGAATCGGATTCCTGGAAAGCAACGCGATATTTTTTTTATACCTCCCGAACATCTATTCTATTTTAACGGCCGGAATCTTCGTATTCTCGCGACGAAGTCCGGATTTCTCCCGTTGACAATCGACGTCTCTTCAAGACGCTTTTTGGGGTGGATCCCGAGCCGCAACAAACTTCTGCGGGGGCTGTTCCATGTCGGCTTAATGCTGGCGGCCCAGGCTGGAATAGAGGGATTTAATGTCTCCGCATACTTAAGGAAAGGGCTCAATGGGGCTTAAGGGCGGTTTATCTCGGGCCGTTGGGGGCGTTGCGGTGGTTACTGTTGCGGGCCAGCTCCTCAACGTTGCTCAAGAGATGGTCATCGCCGCAAAATTCGGGACAAGTACGTCCACGGACGCTTACAAGATGGCGCTTGTCATTCCGACGATGCTCGCACTCGAACTGGCGACGATTGTCGGTGCCGTTGTAATTCCGGTCTTCCATGAACAGAGAAAGTCGCTCAATCCCTCCGAGATATTCAGCGTCGGGTTGAACTTCATAGGGAGCGTTGCATTTGCGGTGGCAGGAACAGTGTGTGTGCTCGCTCCGTATCTTATGGATGCTGTCGCGGGAGGGTTTTCGCAAGAGACCCGCCAGATGGCGGCGTTCCTTCTGCGAGTGCTCTCCCTCGGAATATTTCTCACGCTTATTTCCCTTTTTCTCTCAAACGTTCTTAACGCGAACAAATATTTTATTCTCCCGGCATTCCAGAGACTGTTTCTTTATGCCGGCACGCTTACCTTCTTGATCGTCATCGGCCGTTCGTTCGGCATCGCGGCAGCGGCATTCGGATTTGTTTTCGGAATCGGGCTGTTCGTGATCGTCCAAATGGTAGTCATTCTGCGGCAAACGAGCTACTCGTTTACGCTGAAGCCGGGACATCCGGTAATCAAGAGCATGATAGTTCTGGCCGCCCCATTGATTTTCTATTCTTTATTGAATCAGTTGAACGTTCTGATTGAGAAACGCATCGTCTCCGGCTTTGAGCCGGGAAGCCTTTCTGCACTCGATTTTGCGTTCAAATTGTCCGCCTTTTTTATTAATTTCCTTGTCGTTGGAATTAACACCGTGCTCTTTCCGACCCTATCCGAAAGCTTTACCACGGACAATCGTGAAAGGATCAGTTCCATTTTCAGCATGCTTATGAAAGGGCTTGCGGCCATTATTGCACCGACGACAATGGCATTTATTCTGCTGGGCAAACCGCTCGTTCACCTTGTTTTCGAAAGAGGCTCATTCGATGCACGGTCGACACTCCTCACCAGCCAGGCATTGACATTTTACGCGATTGGGCTTGCGGGCCAAGCGTATGTATCGAGCCTCCCGAGGTTTTATCAGGCCTTCAGGAAAAATTCTTCGCTTCTCACAATGGGAGTTGTTGTGATCATTTTCAACGTCTGTGCGATGCTTCTGTTGTCGCATGAGTTCGGATTCATTGGTGTTGCCGCCGCCACGTCTCTCACCTCTACGCTCTTTTCGCTCCTTCTTTTTATCAACCTTCGCTCGAAGATTGTCATGGACATTTGGGAATTGTCGGGGACGATTGTACGAATTTGTGCCGCTACTGTTGGCTTTGGTATCGTCGTAGTAATTTCGTACAAGTATGTGAATCATCTTGCATTGTTCTCAGGTATACCCGAAAATATTACGGAACTCACGATACCTGTACTCCTCGGAGGAATTATCTATCTCATCCTCTGTAAAGCCATGAAGGTTGAAGTCGTCCAGATAATGATCGAGCAAGTAGTGCATTTCGGAGCAAGGGGCGTTGGGAAATGAAAGTCCTGTTTATCTCCCACAGCAGCGTCGTTCAATCGTATCAGCAGAAACTCTGCGAGCTTGCAAAGTATCCTGATATCGAAGTTCATCTGCTCGTTCCCAGTCATTGGAACGAAGCGAACCGTGAGGTCAGAGTGTCCGGAGCACTATGTCCTAATATTTCTGTCCATGTAGAAAATGCATACCTGGTGGGGAGAGTTGGGGGATATTTCTTCAGGCCTGGTTCACTACGGCGCCTGGTCTCGCGCCTGAAGCCCGATATCATACACATTGAAGAGGAGCCGTGGAGCGCAGCATGCTGGCAAGGGATCCGGGCTGCAAAGGCTGTCGGAGCCGAGAGCATTATTTTTACCTGGGATAATATTTGGACACGTTACCGCTGGATAACGGAACAAATATTGAAGTATTCCTTTGCGCATGCGTCGTTCATCATCGCGGGAAATGAAGAGGGGAAGAGCCTTTGCGAGCGTCGGGGTTTCCGCCGCGGTATTGCAGTCATTCCTCAATACGGCGTCGATGAAAAAGTCTTTGCGAGAAGAGGAGCTTCTTTATCAAGTCTAAAAACAAAATTTCCTGGAGGTATGCTCGGGTATGTTGGGAGGTTGGAGTCTTCAAAAGGGATTGATATTTTGTTGAGAGCAGTAGCGCTGCTCAACGATCGAGCCGGATGCCTTATTCTCGGGCAAGGCTCGGACAAGGACCGGCTGGTTGGATTGGCAGAGGAACTAGGGATATCGTCCCGGATAATTTTTCGTGATGGTGTGCCGCACGACCAAATTGCCGACTGCCTAAATTCGCTGGACATCCTTGTTCTTCCGTCAAGGACGACGCGGATGTGGAAGGAGCAATTTGGAAGAATACTTGTTGAGGCAATGGCCTGCGAGGTGCCGGTGATCGGTTCGGACTCGGGTGAAATTCCTTCTACGATTGGCGGAGGAGGAGCAGTGTTTGCGGAAGGAGACCACGATGACCTATTCCGGAAGATCGAGACATATCTCGCCAGCAAGAATCTCAGAGAAGAGATCGGCAGAAAAGGAAGAGCTCGAGTCCTGCAGATGTTCACCAACCGGCATATCGCATCGCAGCTGAAAGATGTTTACACGGGGCTTTTGTCAGCGAGGAAACCGGCGTGAGGAAATATATTTTCAAAAATAAATGGAAATCGGGGCTTTTCTATTGCATCGACTTTCTCGGCGGAATCGCTTTCTCTTTGCTTCGATTGCGCAACGACGCTGCCGAGCCGCGGTCTATCCTGGTTGTCAGGCTCGATCAGGTTGGAGACATGATCCAGGCATTACCGTTCTTTACTGCTGTCCGGCGGAAATATCCGGCAGCCAGGATAACGGCCTTGTGTGCAAAGCCCGCAGCATTTCTGCTCGAACATTTTTCTGGCGTCGACAATATCATAACAATGGAATCCTCATGGTTTTATCATGAGGGAAATACCAATCTTCATGAACTCCTCCGCGTATCCAAAGCGATACAAGAGACCGAAGCGGATCTGGCCTTTGACTTACGGGGAGATTTCAGGAATATTCTCTTTCTCTTTCTTTCCGGTGCGCGAAGAATATGCGGTTACGGATGGACAGGCGGAGGATTTATGCTGGCGAAGGAGTTCGAATTTAGGAAAGACGATCATGAAATCGATAAGAATCTCAGGCTGATCGGCGAACACTCCCAGCCTCTTGTTACAATCAACTTTGGGGTGGATGAGCAGGCGGAGCGGGATGCCGCCCGGTTGTTTAATACTCACAGCGGGGGAAGAACACTTGTCGTCCATCCGTTTACGCGTGCCGCTTCAAAAATGTGGGGGATCGGACGATACAAAGAGCTGATCGGCCGGATCAGCAGTCTATCACCCGCCATTACGATATTCGTGATCGGGTCTGCGGAAGAGCGAAGGCTGGTGCGTGAGTTCCCGTGGGGAGAAACAATGATAGACTGTACCGGTGCATTGAGTTTTGCCGGGACGTTGTCTTTGATCAAAAGAGCCGACGTCTTCATCGGAAACGATTCAGGCCCACAGTACATGGCCGCGTATTCGGGAAAGAAGACGTGCGTTATTTACGGCGACACTGTCGACTATCTGCGATGGAAACCCAAAGTAAGCGAGGACAATGTTATCGCGTTTTCGAAAGATGTGTACTGCGGCCCGTGCGAGTCGGAGGTGTGCCTTAATAAAAAGGAGGGCCATCTGTGTATGGACATTATTACAGTCGACGAAGTATTCGATGCTGTTAAGAAATGGTTGTAAATCCTCGGACTGATGAATCCGGGAGGCGATCTATTCTGACAGAATTCTCTCACAACTTCATGCCATGGCATTAATCGCTCTCGATGTCCGTAAATATAATGACTACGGTATCGGCACATACATTCACAATCTGGTCGAACAGCTGGCATTGTTGGATTCCCCGCACAGGTTTCTGCTTTTCGCATCTCCAGAAGAGGAAAATACTGAATCGTTTCCGAAGAATTGGGGGGTTGCACCGGTTCGTTACGGAAAATATTCTTTGAGTGAGCTTTTTTTCTTTGCCGGCAAAGCGCGTGCGCAAGGCGTTTCGCTCTTTCATTCACCTCATTATACTCTTCCTTTCGGGCTGAAGGGGAGGGCCGTTGTCACTATTCATGACCTCATCCATTTGCGGTTTCCTCAATACTTTTCTTTATTACAGCGGTCATACTCCTACGGAATGATCTGGCATGCACTCCGCGCCGCGCGGTTGGTCATCACTGTTTCAGAGTATACTAAACAGGACATTCTTCGCACGTTTCGCGTTCGGGAAGACAAGATCGTTTCCATCCCGCTCGGGGTTTCAGAACAATTTCATAAAAGGGCCGACCCTTCGGATATGGCGGACTTTAAATTCAAGTTCAAACTCGATCATCCGTATGTTCTTTTTGTCGGAAATATGAAACCACATAAAGGTGTTGATGTCCTTCTTCGTGCCTTCAAAGAGACCTCTGCTCTATTCCCGGATGTGGAGCTTGTGTTCGCAGGTTCGTCGCCCGATTCAGAAACATCGGTTCAGGAGATGATCAATCTCCTGGGCTTATCAAAAAAAATAAAATCTCTGGGCAGGATATCGAATAAGGAACTAGCCCTTGCATACGCAGGGGGAGAAATGTTTGTTCTGCCGTCACGGTATGAGGGATTCGGGCTCCCCGCATTGGAGGCGATGGCGTGCGGCGTTCCCGTTATCGTCTCGGACAAGGGCTCGCTTCCGGAAGTTGTGGGAAATGCCGCATTGATCTGCGAGTCAGAAAATTACGGCATGTTTGCCGATGCAATGATCAACCTCCTTCGTGATCCATCGCTAAAAAATGAAATGACAGCAAAAGGGGAAGAGCATTCCAAAGGATTCCTTTGGAGTGTGACGGCACAAAAGACCTTAGACGTTTATGAAAAAGCTCTGTGAGGCTGTATGATAGTTAAAGAAATGCTGCGTATCGGAATCTTCGGCGGAACGTTTAATCCCCCGCATGCCGGACATCTTATCGTTGCTGAAAGCGTATGTGAGCAACTAAACCTTGATAAGTTGTTCTTCGTCCCGTCATACATTTCTCCGCACAAAATGAAAGGGGAAGATCGACTTGCGCTCCATCGTTTACAAATGGTTCGACTTGCAGTGAGATTAAACCCGCACTTTGACGTTTCGGACTTGGAAGTCGTGAGAAAAGGGAGGTCATACACTTACGAGACCGTCGAAGCTTTCCACAGGAAATATCGCTCCGCGAAACTCTTCTTCATCATCGGGGCCGATAATTTTGCCGAGTTTCACACGTGGAAGAACCCCGAACGGATTGTCGAATTGGCGTCGATTGTCGTCATGAACAGGCCCCTTCATGCTGCAAGCAAGGTGAAGAAGAAATTCTCTAAGGGAACAGAATATGCTTCAGTTCCCGATATTCAGATTTCGTCGACAGAGATCAGGAAGTTGGTTGAGGAAGGGAGGTCGATTCGTTACCTGGTACCCCAAGTAGTTCTTCATTATATCCAGCGGCACAAGCTGTACCGATAGATCCAGGCGTTCCGTTTGAGAAACGACAAAGCCCCCGCATCGCAGGGGCTTCGTCATTGTGCTCGCTTGAGTCGTGAGCGAACTGTACCGCGTTCACACGACAGTTGTTTCTTCTCTGATAAGCGGCGAAGGATCGTATCGACCCGCATTCGCAATCATTGATGCCATATATCGAAATGGCGTCACCGCTTTCTTTCGGCCTCGATCTCCGCTATGCGCCCGCCGACCATGTTGCGGATGCCGGGTATTGTTGAGTATTCTTCAGCAATATGATTCATCGTGGCGATCGCATGGTCGTAATCTTTCAGAGTTTCATAGGCCACCGATAACACGATAAGGGGATTGTACTGTTCTAATTGCTCGGTCATACGCTGATTCATATACGGACTCAATTCATTCACAAGTTCCTGCGCATATAAGCGGGCATGAAGCGTATCTCCCCCTATTTTGTAAATATCGCAAATATCGGACTTTGTGCGATAGTCGAGCGCGATGATGGCATGTGGCATTACCTGTTCCATTCTATTCAGAGTGGCAACGGCATCGACCTGGTCATGCTTAATATTCGAGCGGTAGACTGTGAGAGCCAGAAATGCCTGCCTGTAATTCATGAGAAGTCGACGCTGGTTTTCGTCGAAATGAACCGTCGAATCCTGCAATCCTCTCCATCGAAAACCGAATGAAGGAGTTTGCATGGGAGTCTGAACGTCGGTCATGAGCTGTTTGCTCAATGATGCTTCGTTCACACCTTCCCAGAACGTTTGGACTTTGCGCGGAACAAGTTTCATCGCCAGGCCGCGCATTTCCATATGGTCCTGAAGCCCGATCTTGCTGTCATCGCCTCCGGTCGTAGCGAAGTAAATCGGACGCTGCCAGCGGTTTGTACGGACAATGTCAAAGACGAGGATGTCCTGCACTCGAAGCGCCTTGATATTGCCGAACTGGAGTGTTGCAGGCATAACGAATTTTACCGTATCGACAATTTCCGATCCACGGGAGAGTCGAAGCTCCGGATCCAACGCACGGAAATCGGTATTTGTTGAATCCCAGCCCTCCTTTGCATTGCGGGGGACCGGCAGCGAAAACATCTGCGGCTCGTATTGCACAGGTTGAATTCCGGTGATCTGATCGTCGGTCATGCTGATCGGCACTTTTTTTGCGCCGAAGGTCTCGCTGTTTTTAAGCTGTTTGATGTACCAATCGGTGTTAGCGAGGCTCAAGCAAATGACACGAACGTCCCTGCGAACGCCTTCGACGTCCTGAAGATACCAAAGTGGGAATGTATCGTTATCACCGTTGGTGATCAGTATCGCATCCTTTTCGGTACTCTGGAGCAAATTGTACGCATAATCCCAGGCAAGATAATGCCCGTAACGGCTGGACGGATGGATATTTGTCCGAAGCATGTTTGCCGGGACGAAGACAAATGCCGCCGCAAGGACAAAGTACCCTCCTAGTCGCGCAGGCTGCTCTTTAAGTTTTTGCTCGAGGAAATTGACGATTGCCAGCGTTCCCATTCCTATCCAAAGGCAGAAGCCGAAGAACGAGTACACAAAGAAGTAATCACGTTCACGCGGCTGTTCCTGCTGCATGTTAAAGTACACGGCAAGAGCAACCCCGCTCAGAATAAAATAGATCGTCATGATGAAGGCCATCTTCGGGTCTATTTTCCAGTGATAGACAAACCCGATCAGGCCGATGAGGAGCGGTATGGCGAATAACTGCCCGAAGCGGACACCGGCGCCCTGCCAGTCGTCCTCTTTACCAATGAAATTCCATCCGAAATACCGGAGGTACATATGGTTGATCTGGTAGCGCCAGAAGTAATCGCCGTCGCTTGTATAATTTTTGAAAAACGCCATCTTATCCGGCTCGTTCGACCAGCGCCGCTGCATAAGGGGCGTTTCGCCGTACTGCTCGCGCTCGAGGTACATGACCAGCCGTTTCAGCGTGCTTGGATCGTCCTCGTTGATCGGCGGATTCGCGTTCGACCGTATGAAGACGACGGCGTAGATCGAATAGCCGAGGAGGATGAAAAGGAATGAAAGCGCCGCGATGTTGAGTATTCTTTTTTGATTCTTGATAGAATAATAGAGAAGAAAGAACGCAGCGAGCGGAAGTACGACGGCAACGACGATCCAGAGGTCGGTTGTAATTCCGAACACTTCTCCGTTCAACATCGAGGGGTACCATTTGACGATCCCCGGATATGCGCTGAAAAAAATAAGTGAAGCGACTACTCCGAACTTGATGACGTCCGTCGAGAAAATAAACTGCTTTAACGAGTTCTTGTAAAAGCGGAAGTACACCACGAGGATCGCTACAGAAAATCCCATAAGCCCGTGGATATGGATACCGGTCGTCAATCCGACGAGGAATGTAATGAGGAGCAAATACGCATCGCTGTGCGGCTCCTCGTATTCCTCATGCCACCGGAGGACAAGCCAAATGATGAGAGCCGTGAAGAGAAGGCTGGTGTTTCGAGTCTCGGTTTCGGTCGCGTTAAACCAGAATGTCGTACTAAAGGTGAGTGCGAGCGCTCCAATCGCTGCAGACCCGTATACCGCTATCCGGTCGAATGGGGCCTGAGGAAGTTCATGGCGCAGAAGGATCACGCGTACAGTGATGAGATAAAGGAGTGTGACGACGAACGCGCTCGCCAGGGCGTTGATAAAATGCATTCGTACGGCAATGTCCGAAAACAGCGGTATCATCGATGCTACGCGCATCACGATCACCAGCAGGGGGGACCCCGGCGGGTGCTGAACTTGCAGAAGATACGAAGCTGCGCAGTGCTCGGGAACGTCCCAGAAGACCACCGTTGGCGGCAAGGTATAGAGATACGTGATAAGCGTGATTGCAAATACTGCAAACGCTGCAAAGCGATTTATTCTTTTGTGTTCCATGTCCGGTAAGTATGTGATAAAGTGAACGGTTCCAAAACTATATATTATATGGCATTATTTCCTCGAATTCAACATCGATTTCACTTTCGTGTCCGCCGCAGACCGCTCGCAAAAGGGGAATTATGCCATCGTCATGAAAATAGAAATTTGACTTGCCGTAGATTGAGAAATGGTTGCATTTTGCGTATATTGAGCAGTGAAATTTGCAGCCCCATGGACAGCTGCATCTTTGTGATCGGCAAGGTGCTGATCGATGGGCATTTCTTTTTCAAGGCAATGATCAGCCGTGAGGGGAATCGGAAGCGTAGAGGCTGGATTGGCGGGATTCACATATTATGAAAGGAAGAAAATGGGAAATCTTGGTGCACCAGAATTAATATTGATTCTCCTTGTTATCGTGGTATTCTTCGGAGCAAAGAAAATACCGGAGATTGCCCAAGGTTTCGGCAAGGGCATTCGGGAGTTTCGAAAAGCGAGCAAAGATATTCAGGAAGATATCGCAGTTGAAGAATCGAAAGCGCTTATTGGGAAAAGTTGTCCGTCCTGTAATTCTCCCGTCATTGAAGGCGCAAAGTTCTGCCCGACGTGCGGGAAATCCCTGGTGGGAATCAATTGCGTTAAATGCAATACATTGAATCCGGTCGGAAGTAAGTTCTGCAAAGAATGCGGCAGCCAGCTCGCGGCATGAAGTAGTACCCAGACTCTCGATGCACAAGGGAAATAAAAAGGCATTACCTCGTCCATGATCTCTCAAGAGTTCTTAGCCAAGATACCGATTTTCGAGAAGCTCTCGTCAGCCGACCTCGAAGTGCTGCGCACGCTCTGGCATCCTCGGGAGTTGAAGCAAAACGAGGTCCTCTTCCGGAAAGGAGAAAGCGGCTCTTCGATGTATATCATTGAAGAGGGGACGATAGAGATCTCTGTCCCTGCAGAAGTGGAGCACAAAGATATTCGGGTGTCATTGCTGACCCAAGGGGAATTTTTCGGCGAGCTTTCACTCGTGGACGGTTTGCCGAGGACCGCGAAAGCAACGGCCACAAGCGACAGCCGCGTTCTGGAAATGATGCGTGACCATTTCATCCAATTCGTTACGGGCCGTCCCACAGTCGCGATCTCAATGATCAGCGAGATGGGCAAACGTCTTCGGGCGACGAATGACCTTGTGACCACGCTCGCGTCAAAAAATGTGAACGTCGAGATGGAGGAGCAGTTGAGCTTCGGCGACAAGCTCTCTGACAAAGTCGCCGATTTTGTCGGAAGCTGGACATTCGTTGTCTATTTCTTTGTGGCGCTTATAATTTGGATTTTGCTCAACGTGGCAGAATGGATATTCAAACCATTCGATGTGTATCCGTTCGTTTTTCTCAACCTTGTTCTTGCGGTGCTGGCGTCTTTACAGGCTCCGCTGATCATGATGAGCCAGAATCGTGCACAAAAGCAGGATCGTTTGAAAGCCGACTTGGACTACCAGGTGAGTCTCAAATCGGAACTCATGCTTCAGCAGCTCCATGTCAAGACAGACGAAATGCGTGCCCTCGAGTTTCAAACAATGGAAGAAATTTTGAAAAAGGAGCTCGCATACATCCGGCATCAATTGGAAGAGATTCATAACCTCGCACCAAGCGACTCTCCGAAAGGGAACCGCTAAAGGACTTCTTTCCGAAAAGTATTCCGTGAGCGGCAGGCCGTGTCGATCATGGATATCCCCTCTCATTCACCGGAAGAACATTCGTCAAGAGTTGAAGTTGAGGATATCGTTTGTTCGGAAGGCGGGATCATCTCATCCCTGGACACGGACGAGAAGTTGGCGACGTACATGTACCACGGCGCGGTCGGCTTTGTAAATCATCAGGACGATAATATCGTCAGTTAAGCTTTACCGGTGTCTGAGTCGAAGCGGTGACTGACATATCATATGTCGGAAATGTCCCATCACTAAGTGCTGTTTTACCCACCCCTTCAAATACTATTTCCGTGTCAGTTCCCGCATCCTTAATTGTGTACGTTCCGTTCGCGTTGTCCGTAAATGCGGTTGTCGCAAGCTGTGCCAGCCCTGTTGCGTCTGCTGTGAGGGCTGCGAACGTATTGCCCCCGCCTCCCAGCGTGGTAGGCTTCGAATAATATTGCTGTGCCTTAATAGCGAGCTTCTTAAGGTCTCCGATAACCGCAGCCCTGTTGTGGTCGACCGCGTTATCCTGGAACATCGTGATAGCGACGACAACGGCAACTCCGACGACGATGACTCCCAAAATAATCAATAAAATTTGCTGTTGCCCCATGGAATAATCTCGTAAGAATTCGGGTTAGTCATCCAGCTGGGCCTACATGCCTCAGCAGTAACAGTACCCAGGATATGAATGGCATTTTGAATAGAATCAGCCGTTTCTAGATTCGTTCATGCGACAACACCTCCCAAATGATTGCATCAAACGATGGGAGATACGATGATCCCGTGCCACAGTAATTCAAAGTGCGTCAAAATGCAATACTGCGAATCAGGTATTTTTTAGTTTTGCATCAATGCTCCCAGGAGAATCTGTTTCATTGCTGCGAATGGCCTCCAACAAGAAACGAAAAAACCCTCGTATGTCAAACCGAGGGTTCAGCTCTTCCTTTCTCTTCCACCCATTCCCAGGGCAATGTTAACAACTGAATGTAGCAGAATTTGGAAAAAGTATCAATATGTAATTTTCAGATTCCGTCTTCGACTGATATGGATCAATAATTTGCTAGACGCGGTTTTGTGCACGAAGAAAATTCCCCATGCTCATTGTGAACCGGATCCGCACAAGCAAGATGGCCCAGTCGAGACGTTCACCCTCCGCCCACCAATTGCGGTATGGCTGCTTAGAGACCTGAAAGGCATTCTCTTACTGCCGCTAAAAAGTGCAGTCTGTCAAACGGCTTTTCGAATGTATAATCAGCGCCGAAGTGTTGCGCCATTCGCAGGTATTGTTCGGGACTTATTTTTCCCCCTCCGGAAATTGCAATAATGGGGAGAGCTTTGCTTCTATTGCGTATGGAGATGATGGTTTCAATTCCTTCCTTTTCTGGCATGACGATATCAGTGACGACGAGGTCAAATTGCTTTGATGCAAGAATCTTCAGTCCACTATCGCCGTCGTGTGCTCCTTCCGCTTCGTAGCCGGCTTCTGAAAGGAGCTGCACAGTCATTCCATTCATTATTTCATCGTCGTCTATTACCAATATTCTCGCCATCGTATCACCTTGAACAGTTAATATCAAAGATCGATCGAATCGCTTTGCCTAAGTCATCAACTCTAAACGGTTTCATCAGAATTTGCTGGACACCGAGCGCCGTTGCTCTTTCCGGATTCAATTCACTGCTGAAACCGGTGCAAAGAATAACCGGGAGGTCTCTTTTGAATTTCAAAACCTCTTTCGCCAGTTCAATCCCTGTCATATCAGGCATGGTCTGGTCGGTAATCACAATATCGTAGTTGTTCGACTGCGTCTTGATCGATTGCAGTGCATCCAAACTGCTCGATACTCCTGTGATCGTATAGCCAAGGGGGGTGAGCATGTCCTTGACCATCTCAACCAGCATGGGTTCATCATCCACAAAAAGGACATGTTCATCGCCCGATATTTTGAACAGCGCCTCCTCACTCGTCGCACATGAAACAGGCTCCTCCACAGCCGGAAGGTAAAGCCTGAATGTCGTTCCATGTCCTACTTCGCTCTCAACGACAATGTCTCCGCCTAATGACTGGACAATTCCGAGGACAACGCTAAGTCCCATCCCGGTTCCTTCGCCCACGGCTTTCGTCGTAAAAAACGGTTCGAACGCTTTTGAGAGAGTGGTCGTATCCATTCCGCAGCCGGTGTCGGCAACCTCAATTACCGAATATTCGCCCGGCGCAATTTCTCCTGTTTGTCCGTACATTTTCCGTTCAAGAACTTGATTGTAAAGATTAATCGTCAACGTCCCTTTCCTGTTCATCGCATGGACTGCGTTTGTGGCGAGATTAAGGAGCACCTCATGGATCTTTGTAGGATCGGCGAGAACCGATTTTGTGTTTTTATCAAGATCGGAGTCAATGGCCACCGTCGAAGGAATAGAGGCTCTAAGCAAGTCCATTGCTTCCTTAATAATAGGCCGGATACAGGTTATCATTTTCTGAGGGTTGGTTTTCCTGCTGAACGTCAAGATCTGTTCAATAAGATGTTTGGCTCTTTCAGTGGCCTTAAGGACTTTGAGCAGATTTCTTTCCAGTTTGGAATCCTTTTCGGTGTACTGAAGGGACATTTCAGTGTATCCCATGATCCCTCCGAGAACGTTGTTGAAATCGTGTGCAATGCCTCCAGCGAGCGTCCCGATGCTCTCCAGCTTCTGTGCTTGAAGCAGCCGGCGTTCGAGGTCCATTCTCTTTTCTTCAGCCGCCTTCATCTCTGAAATATCCCTCGTAATCGAAAGAATGTGGGGGACACCTTCAATCTCAATAAGAGATGCCGACATCAGGCCTACTAAAGTCCCGCCGCTCTTTTTTCGAAACCGGGTTTCAAGATTTTCCATACTCCCTCTGGTCATGAGTGCGGCGACCAGTGTGTTCCGTGCTTCGATGTCCTCCCAAATATCTAATTCTATCGAAGTTTTGCCGACAGCATCTTCGGCCGTGTATCCTGTTATTCGGGTAAATCCGTTATTGATCGAAACGAACATTCCATCTTCCAGCCTGTTGATGTTGATTGAATCCGGGCTTGTGAGGAATGCCGTTTTGAATTTTTCCTCGCTCTGCCGGAGCAGCCGTTCCGCCCTTTTTCGCTCAGTAATGTCGCGTCCGATCGTTGATGCGGCAATAACTTCCCCCTCTAAATTTTTTATCGGGGAAATGGTTAAGGACATGTCGATGCGCTGACCGTCTTTTCTACGGCGTACCGACTCGTAGTGGACGAGGCGCGAGCCGGATTTTATTTGTTCGAGTATTGCCTCCGTTTCGTCCGAGTGCCCGGGTGGAAGGAGTGTCGAGATTGGCTTGCCGATCATTTCACTTTCAGTATATCCATAAATTTGCTCAGCGCCTCGATTCCAGCTTGTTACAATGCCGTCAAGTGTTTTGCTGATAATGGCATCATCGGAAGATTCCACAATGGCCGCAAGTTTTCGGGATCGCACTTCGCTTTCGCGCAGAGCCTCTTCAGCTCGTTTGCGCCCGGTAATATCCCTGACCGTTGCGTGAAGGAACTGTTTCCCTTCCAGCTCCATTCGTGTCAGAAGTACTGTGGCAGGAAAGTCTTCGCCGTTGATCCTTTTATGCACCCACTCGAAGTAATGCGATCCTACGTACATCGCTTTTTCGATCATCTCCATGGCTTTTTCACTCGAAAGCCGTCCGTCCGGTTGACATTCCGGCGACACCGCTGCAGGTCCAAGTGAGATGACTTCCTCGACACTCTTTGCGTTGAACATGTTCACCGTCGATTGGTTGCAGGAAGTAAACAGCCATAGCGGCGGAGTTAATGTCATTAACGCATCGCGCGAGCTTTCAAACAGGGTTCGAAATTTTTTATTGCTCTCGCGCAAAGCGATTTCTGCTTGTTTGCGTTTGGTAATGTCGCGAACGATGAGGACTATTTGTTTCGGCGCACCATCAGCACCTAGAATAAAATCGCTGTTTACTTCTATATCGAAGGCGATGCCGTCCCTTCGTAATCCGCGGTATTCCGTCGATGTCGCCCCAACTCCGTGCAGTCTAAGGGAAATATTGGACAATGCCCGCTTCCGGTCTTCGGGGATAATGAAATCCGTGATCGAAAGACCGCGAGCCTGTTCTTCGCTCTCGAAGCCGAACATAGAGACCGCCAACGGTGAAACCATAACGATCCGGCCATCCATATCGGCGATCGTTATGTTATCGGGAGATGCGTGAATAATTGAACGGTACCGTTCTTCGCTTTCCTGGAGGGCTATTTCTATCCGCTTTCGGTCGGTAATGTCCTCAACCGTACCGTCATAGTAAAGAGTTTCTCCCTTCGGATCACGGATAGCCCGGACGCTCTCCCTCACGTTTATCACTGAGCCATCATGGCACGTCCAGGCCGATTCTAGTCCGTATACTTCTCCATGCTTTTCAACTTGTGCGATAAAATGTTTCCGTTGATAGGAAGGCTCAAATCCTTCTTTTTCAAGATTCCTCGATGCAAGCTCTTCAAACGTGGAGTATCCGAGTTTTCTGACCAGTGTCGGATTGGCAAGGATAATTTTTCCATCGGGAGTGGTTCGATACAGCCCGATCGTTGAGTTTTCATAAACTGAGCGGAACCGTTCTTCGGAGTCGCGAAGCCCCGCAGCGAGCTTTTTTAAAGGCCGGAAAGAAAATAAATAGAGAAGGGGGAAGAGAACAAGAGTAAGGACCGCCGCGTTTGCGATGCCCGTTATCCACTCTGGCGTTCCGAGAATTCGAGGAAGCAGCCGCAAAATAATCATCTCGCTGGCAACAATAGAGCTGCTCAACAAAACGATCAACTGGATCGTTGCTCTTCCCGGTATTTTGAGTTTCATTCCCATGCGCCATTCATTGAAGTTGAGTGGAATCGTATCTTCGTTGTGAGGTGTCAAAATTCGTATGCACGATCCTGCGGATGAATTGTGCAATCGAGTATTCCAGGGTGCCGTGCTTTCGATATGAAGCAGCACAGACCGTACTCCGGTCAATGTCTCCTGGTCACTCAGCTCGTATCATGAAATGTGTTCCCTGTTCCGCAGCTTCACAATAGCAGGTTTGACGTGACTCTCGTAGCAGTCCGGACAAATTCCGTGTGAAAATGCTGTATCCGTTTTTTGCTTGATATGTTTTTCAATAGACACCCAAGAATCGTCATCTTGGCGTATTCTTCGGCAGTAAGAACAGATCGGCAGGATCGAATGAAGCTGTCGTATCTCGTGCTGCATTCCCAAAATGCGTTCTGCCACGCACAAGCGAGCCGCGAGCTGCTCAGAATCATAGGGCTTCGTGATGACATCGTCCGCGCCTGCTTTCATCGCTTCAAGATAACTCCCTTTGCCCCTCAGGATCGTCAGAAAAATGATAAAGGTGTAGGACTCCCTGTTTTCTTTCCGGATCATGCGCGTCAGCTCTAGTCCGTTCACGTTGGGCATCATCCAGTCGGTGATGACGATCCGTGGATTTTTGGCCTGGAAAATATTCCATGCTTCCTTGCCGTCAGCCGCAACAGAGACTTCGTGGTTGAGGTCCTGGAGTTGTTCCGTTAAGAGCATTTGGGAAACAAGGTCATCATCGACGATCAGTATTTTCATTGCAGGTCTTCCTTTGGGACATAAGTTGCAAGCTCCGCTGCTGCTTGCGTGAATGATTGTTCAACGGTCTCGATCAGGCGGCCCATCTCCCCGAAAATGTGTTTGTCAGCAATATGTTCGATTTTCTCGCAGACATAGGCGAGGTGAATTGCACCAATCTGGGCGCTGCTTCCACGCAGGGAATGTGCGACCTTTCGCACGTGGGCTGTGTCTCCATGTTGAGCTGCGTCGCGCATTGCAGCGACCCGTAACGGAACATCTTCATTGAATTGGCGAATGACGCGCGCCAAAAGACTGGGACGCGATTTGGTATTGATGCTTGCGATTTCCCGAATTCGCATCCTGTCAATAACATCGCCGGCTCTCGGTACATTGACTCCCGAAACCCTCCCGTGCTCCATGAGATTGTCTCGACTTTCACGGAGACGTGAGACCCATTTAAGGAGCATCTTTTGGAGATCGGACCTCTTAAACGGCTTTGCGATATAATCATCCATCCCGGCTTGCATACAACGTTCCCGGTCTCCTTCGAACGCATTCGCTGTCATCGCAATGATGACCGCCTTCTTGTCCGGTCTTTCATTTTCACGAATGTGTCGAGTCGATTCATACCCATCCATGACCGGCATCTGACAATCCATAAAAATAACATCGAATGGGGAGCGTTGGTTTTCCTCGACAGCAGAGAGCCCGTTGGGGACGACGCTCACGTGGAATCCAAGCTTCGCCAGAATTGCGCTGGAAACTTCCTGGTTGACTTGATTGTCTTCGGCGATGAGAATGCGGATTCCCTTGTTGAAGGATTCTTGTTCTCCCGTGCCGGCATCAGGCGTCGATAGCTCGGGTACGGTGCGTTGATGTTCTGAAGGTTCTCTTTTCTCCGGCTGCATCAAAACTGCTCCTTGGCTTTGCGCCTGGTTGCGGAGGGGAAGAGTGATCCAAAAAGTGCTGCCGCGTCCCAAAGAACTTTGCACTCCTATGCTGCCCCCCATTAATTCTACAAGTTGTTTGGAGATCGCGAGCCCGAGTCCGGTCCCTCCATATTTCCTGGTTGTCGAACCGTCGCCTTGGGTAAAGCTCTGGAATAAATTCGCCCGCACATCTTCCGCGATACCAATACCCGTGTCTGTTACAGAAATTGTCACCACCGATCGCACATCATTGCGTGACTCAATAGCGCCGCGGACAGTAATCGAGCCTTGTTCGGTGAATTTTATGGCATTGCCGACGAGGTTCATAACGACTTGCCGGATTCGCAGCGAATCTCCGCAATACCGTGTCGACGGCTCCAGGGAGTACTCACACTTGAGCTTCAGCCCTTTTTGATCGGCTTTCCCTTCAAGGACTTCAACGACATCGCGGATAACCTGGACAAGATCGAACGGAATTTCTTCGATCAAAAGCTTGCCGGCCTCGATCTTGGAAAAATCAAGAATGTCGCTGATGATTCCCAGCAGGATATCTCCCGATGTGCGGATGAGACCAGCATACCTTCGTTCTTCTTCTCCAAGTTCTGAATCCAGGAGGATCTCCGACATGCCGATGATCCCGCTGAGAGGCGTCCGCAATTCATGACTCATGTTGGTCACAAATTCGGATTTCAAGCGAGAAGCGCGCAGCGCAACGTCCTTAGCCGCTATGAGCTCTTTTGTCCGCTCTTCGACCTTTTGTTCGAGAAGCCTGTTTTGATTGCTGATGCGCCGATAGAGCTCAAGCTGCTCCAGTGCCACTGTCGTTTTGAAGAGGACGATCGACATGAGGCTCAGCGGCATTTTATTGGGAATCGACTCAAGGCTCTGGGCTACGCCGACGAACATGCCGATGACTTTTCTTTGAGTCTCGAGGCCGTGCAGAATGAAGATGCGCGTGTCGAGGCGCGAAGGGATCGGTATGGGCCTGTTCTGATGCAATGCCCAGCCGAACAGCCCTTCCTCGATGAGACTGTTAACCTCCTTTTGAACGAATTCCCGTTCGCTTGGCGGGTCGACATTCTCAAGCAAGAATTCATTATTCGTCTCGTCGGGTCTGAGAAACGCAAATGTTTCGAATCCAACGAGCCGGCCGAGCTGTTGACGGGCTGTGCGATAAATCGCTTCGTTGTCCCAATTCATGTTAACGAACGATCGGGTGTCATCGATCGCCGAGACTTCTTCGAAAGACTCGAGCATCCATTGATTCGTTTCTTCGAGGAAACGAACCCGCTCCAGCAATGCTTCGACATTAGGCCTGGTATTTTTATCTTCTTCCGGCATTAATCCCCCGAATGGAACATTTTTAGAACTCCTTCCAGCTGACGGTCGACGAGGTCGAAAATATGAGGAAGAGATCCCGGCGACAGGCCCAGAATCTTCCACCCATCTTCGTCAATGGGAGGAACAAAAAGCTCTCCGCTGCTGCCCGATTGCATTGCATGAGCGATGACATCTGCAATATGAACGACGTAAGCCTCCTGCCGATAGCGGTCGGCGTTCCGAGGCGTATGATGGTACCGGACAACTTCCTCCAGACTGCCCGGCAGCCGCCATGCATCGATCAATGCCGCGCCCACTGCCGCGTGGTCGTAGCCGATAATTTCCTGTTCCGCCTTGAACATCGGTCGCGGGTGCTCAGCAATATGCGTAAAAACCGTTTCCATCATTTCGGGTATCTTCTCAAACATGATCAGACGTCCGACGTCGTGAAGGATGCCGGCGACAAAGAATCGTTCTACGTTCGACTCGCGGTTGAGTCCCGCGAGCGCCCTGGCCGCCAGGCCGCATGCGACACTGTGTTTCCAGAACGACTGCATGGAGACAAAGTGTTCGGGAATGCGCCTGAAGAGGGTAACAATGGAAGTTGCGAGCGTGAGATCGTGTAGCTGCTGTGTGCCGACGACCATCACTGCTCGAGAGATGGTATCGATCTTTCGCGGAAAGCCAAAATATGCACTGTTCACGATGCGCAGAAGTCTCGCGGTCAGGCCGGCATCCTGCATGATGATGGATGTGAGTTGGTCAACCGTTGTCCGCTGGCTGAATATCGCCTCGTTCAGCCGTTCATGTACGACTGAAACTGAAGAGAGTCTTTCTGTGCCGTCCAAGAGATCGCGGGGACTGCTGAACATGGTTAACTTCTTTCCAGTCTTGACTGTGCAATACGACATATTGTTAAGCGCATCAATTCCTTTGCGCAACGATCACTCTGGTCTACATGTTGAAACAGCCTCGCCGCTTTGGCAGCCGCCTCCGCCGCGGTGCGAGCGTCGAGTTGAGTTTCTGTCGATACATTGTGTTCAGCCGCACTTGCTTCTTCTACGCTGATTTCGAAGACACCCCACGTCTTTAGGATCTTAATGCCGCTGAGAGTTATCGCAGTTCCTTTCTGCAGGAGAATGGTTCCGCGAAGATCGCTCACAGCCTCATCCACAATCATTCCTTCGCAAAGCTGATTGATACCGAGTTTTGACATGTGAAGCTCGCATTACCTCTTGGTGCACGATGAGCGCGCGATTGAGTGAATTAAAATATCAATGATGGATCATTGAAAAGTCCGCGGTCCCTAAATGAACAATGTGATTGAAGTGCAATTCTCGTATGGCTGGTGTGCCCGGGCCTTGTCCAGGCGCAGAAGCGAGTGCAAGGGATTCACATAACAATCTGCGTCGAGCAGTTGACAGCCTCATCAAGCTCATTTTGAACACGCACCATTGCCTGTAAGAGCAACACATGTGCCATAAAGGAACTGAATGTGGCGGCGCAAAGATGACGAAATAGCCCAAGAATCTTGCGAATGGGGAAGGGAGGATATTGCGAGTGCTGACAATGCTAAGAGAGATGGTTACTATCAGCCAACTGTCTAGGAAAAGAAACTCAATGGAGGGAAAATTCGAAAGGGAAAGCGGCAGGGAGCGGAACCGTTGGAATGGATTCGATCGCCACTGGATTCAGGCGTTGCAATGCGCTGAATTAGTCCTTTGTCAGTCTTTGAACATGGCAAAAGAAATCTATCCATCCACCGGCGTTTCGAGAAAATGGAAAGATCTTTTACTTGTGAGAGGCGGCAAGAGGAGCGAGGTCGGAAAACCGCACAATAATTTTAGGCGCTGAAACACATTCGAGATCAACGCTCTTTGTTTCGTTGAACTTGTAGTAGAGATTCTCGATGAATCTGCCGGAAAAAGAAACCATTTGTCCCGCAGAAAGCCGGGATGCCTGCTGGTACGGTTTCGATCCTTTTTCAAGAATTGAATTACTCTTCCACGCAGGCCATCGTTGGTAATGAGTTTGGTATGAAATGCTGAAACCTGCAGCGTCGCTGACGATCCTCAGAAAGGTCCAGGCACCTTTATTTTCACTCCTGATCTCGGCTATTCGCCCGACCCAGTTGCTCACGCGGGATTTCCGTTCTTTGAAAAACTTCGACCTCGATTTGTCGCATTCGGCAACCACCATGGATTTTTGATCGTCAGTATTTGCCGAGTGTAATTGCCCCAGGAATCGGAGATTCGTCTGATGAAACAAAAGTTGTTCTTCGGGATAGTGAACCGAGGGAGCGGTCATGGGCGACGGAATGGCATCGTCACTTTCTGCAGCAGCATTTTGCTCTGACGAGCGATGACTGCAGGATGAAAGGAGGATGATGACCAGTCCGCTGAGGATCAGAGTACGATTATGTTTGGCCAGGTTCAATGCTTTATGTGCCCCTTCTAAGACAACTATTATTTTTGGATGTACGAATATGCCAATAGGAAGACAAGGATGTTAGGAGAGTTCCGTTATTCTGAGGCCATTGCAAAGAAAACGATTATTTAACTCTCTCAAGGATGTTCAACTGCTTGAGTTCTAGTGCATCTTGTCGACGAACGCTATGCTCAATGTGATGCTCATATAAGTGATGCCGGCAAAGAAAACCAGAATACTCCATTTGTGTGTTTGAGAGAGCTTGCCGGCCCTCACAAGGATGTACCCCACGAACAAGTTCGCCAGCGCCCAGAGGATATTTACCGTCGGAGATGATAATCCCTTTCCCGGAGGGTTGGCGAACGGAGTAGGAAAACCGTCCCCGGATATTCCGTGAACAAAATGAGGGACGGTGTTTGTTAAGAACGCTCCCGCGAAAAAGCATGCGAGATAATGATACCATTTCATAAAGCTCTCCCTGGATGATAGTTGAGAGATAGTAAAAAAATTAAGAGTCTCGTCCCACGGGCGTACAGCCGGAAGGGACGAGACCATCCGACGCAATGAAACCCGGATAATGCTTTTCGGACATAATATAAAATAGTCGCATATAAAATGCCAAGAGCATTTTTTCGATATCTTCTCCCCGTCGGAAGGGAAGCCTCTCGGTTTACCGTCTGGAATCGGTCAAAATGGTGAATCGAGATCAGTAGCTCTCTTTCGACAGCTCGACTTTTCCCCTGAAAACGCCGTAAATGAATATCGTGTAGCCGATCACGAGTGGCATCCCGATGAGGGCGATGATCAACATTGCACCGAGCGTCCCGGGGGTCGAACAAGCATTATAGATGGTGAGGCTGTACGCCAGGTCGATGCTCGAAGGGGCAAGCCGAGGGAACAAACTCACTGCGGCAAGCCCGACTACTGATGCGATAAGAAGAGAGGAAGCAGCGAACGCTCTGAAAAATTTTTCTCCCTTGATTGCTACCGGAATATACAATACCGAACCAAAAAGCAAGAGAATCAGCACCCAGAAAAGGGGATTCTTCAGAATGTCTTGGAACAGGAAGCCGGCTTCAAAAAAAGTCGCCAGCGTTGCAAGCAGGTACAACGCAACAAACGCGATCCATGAAGGTATCACCCACTTCAGGATCCAGGCACGGTGCTCTCCTATTGTCTTCATCGTCATGAAGATCGCCCCATGCATGATGAACAGCACAAGGGTGAGCACGCCCACCGTGATTGAATAGGGATTGAGTAAACCGAGGAACGATCCCGTGAAGGCGCCGGTCCCGTCGATCGGGATACCGCGAAGGATATTTCCAAATGCGACACCGAAGAGAATTGCGGGGAGAAGGCTGCCGATCCCAAACGCCCAATCGCAGGCCGACTTCCATGCTGCCGACTCGATCTTGCCGCGGAACTCGAACGAGACTGCGCGGAGAATGAGCGCGAACAGCAATAGCATCAAGGCGAGATAAAATGCACTGAAGACGGTCGCATAGACGACAGGGAATGCGGCAAAGAGCGCTCCTCCTCCAGTGAGAAGCCACACTTCGTTCCCATCCCAAACGGGCCCGATCGCATTGATGTTGACTCGGCGGCGATCTTCCCCCGAGGAGAACAAATGCAACACGCCCACCCCGAGATCGAAGCCATCAAGAATTGCATAACCGATCAACAGCACCCCGACAAGCAGGAACCAGATTGTGTTCAAGTCCATTAGCTTAACACCTCCTTTGTCTCATGAGAAATTGCGGTATCAAATGCAGGCCCGGGCCCATGCTTCATTTCCAGAATGAAGAGATACACATAGAGCGAGCCGAGCAGGAGGTAGATGACGCTGAATAGGATTACGGAAAATAAAATTTCACCCGCCCCTACGGTTTTTGAAATCGCATCGCTCGTTTTCATGATGTGGTAGACGATCCATGGCTGCCGTCCCACTTCGGTGGTGATCCATCCCAGCTGGCAAGCGATAAGCGGGAGAGGCATCGACCAGACAAACATCTTCAGAAGTCTACGGCTTTCCCAGAGTTTGTTCCGGCGAAGTTGAACGAACCCGTAGAGCATGATAGCAATGAAATAGATCCCCAGCAGTACCATGTTATGGTACGAAACGAACGTCGGCCACAGGGGTGGAATCTCGTCTTGCGGGAATTCATTGATCCCTTTGACGGGCGCGGTGAGATCCCCAAAAGCAAGCCAGCTGAGCAATCCGGGAATTTCAACCGGCGCATGAAGCTGAGGAGGTGGTAACGTCGGGTACGCGAAAAAGACAAGAGGGGCTCCTTTTTGCGTGGTATACAATCCCTGGAGTGCCGCGAATTTTTCCGGCTGAGTCACCGCGACCTGTCGACCGTGGATATGACCAAACGGGAAGACTTCCAAAAGCGAAACAATCAGCCCGAACGCCAGCGCAAGGTTCATCGCCCGTTTCGCGATCTCGGCTTCTTTGTTTCGTAAGACCAAGTAAGCGGAGACGCCGGCCATGACAAACGCACCGGCAATCAATGCGGCATCCACCGTGTGGAAAAAACGGGGAAGCGTTGAAGGGTTAAAGACAGCGGCCCAGAAGTCGGTAAGTTCAGCTCGCCCTCCCTGAATGCGGAAGCCCGCCGGCGTTTGCATCCATGAGCTTGCAACAAGAATCCAGAAGGCCGAGATGGTTGAACCGACAGCGACCATAAGCGCCGAGAACCAATGAACGCCTTTCGAAACTCTGTTTCGTCCGAAGAGATACAGGCCGAGGAAGGTCGACTCGAGGAAAAACGCAAACACGCCTTCGGCTGCGAGGGGAGCTCCAAATATATCGCCGACGAATTTTGAATACTCCGCCCAGTTCGTGCCGAACTGAAATTCCATTACAACTCCGGTGGCCACACCGACGGCAAAAGTAAGAGCAAGAATTCGCGAAAAGAATTTGCCGATCCTCACGAAGGCCTGGTCATTCCTTTTCCAGCCAAGTGCCTCGACGATGACCAGGAGCCATGCAAGTCCGATAGTGATCGGAGGGAAAATAAAATGAAACCCGACTGTGATCGCAAATTGAGCGCGTGACAAGATAACAGGGTCCATCGTATCGAATACTCCTTATTTTATTTAACAGAATGTTTTCACCGACAACATTAATTGTGGAATATGTCAGATGCTCGTAACGCCATTCTCAAACTTTAAGGAGCCAGCGAGTGAGACAATTAGAATCAACTTTCTATTTGGAAGCTATCTCAATAACACATCACCTGATCCTTCTCCCGAAGTGATGGCCTCGCCGGATGTGTTCTCCCGTTTTTCGGTCGGGATCACTTCCTCAGGATGAACGGGCCATTTGTTCGCGATGACAACCCCGGCGAAATTGGGAGCGTTGAGGGCTGACGACAAGGCCATTTGTGAGACAGCTTCTACGTGTCATGCTCCCAATTGTGAAGATATTTCAGCCAGGATCTTGGAAGCTTTTTCCATGAGCATACTCGGCTTGTACGGTTTTTGAATGAAAGAATGAGGGGGGACATCACCGAATGCCGACCGTATTTCCTCCTCGGTGTAACCGGAGCAGAGAAGTACTTTTACGTCGCTGTTGATTTTAATAAGTTCGTGAAAGGCGGTCCTGCCGTCCATTCCCGGCATCGAATAATCCAAAACGACCAAGTGAATGCTTTCACGATGCCGGCGGTAAAGCTCAATCCCCTCGACGGGGTCTAACGCCTTCAGGACGGTGAAGTTTGCATCGGCGAAGACATCGGTCAATAATTCGAGAACGGATGGTTCGTCATCGATCACCAGAATGGTTTTTCCCTCTCCATTTAGAGCGGGAACTTGTGTTACATCCTGCACCTTGGTCATTGATAGCTGTTGGACCATCGGGAAAATGACTTCAAACTCGGTTCCTTTTCCGCTTTCGCTGTGAATGCGGACCCCGCCACGATGACCTCGTATGATGCCAAGCACGGCGGCGAGCCCCAGTCCTCGTCCTGTGAACTTTGTAGTAAAAAAGGGGTCAAAGATCCGCGCCAGAAGCTCTGGCTTGATCCCGTGTCCGGTATCGTTGACCTGAAACGAAACGTACGGCCCGGGGGGGATGGAAATGTTTGTATACTTGCAGTATTCTTTTCCGTTCGAGGTGATATCAATATGCCGGGTGCGAACGGTAATAAATCCCGAATTCGTATCGAGAGCTTCACCCGCATTGATGATGAGGTTCATGACCACTTGTTGGATTTGACCTACATCCCCGCGCATGCAAAGCGCCGACGGATCGAGGTCGTAGCGCAAATGAGCCGATTTTGGTATCGAGACTTCCAGCAGCTGCGCGTTTTCCTTCACCAAACGATTGAGGTCGAAATCATCGGTGAGAAATTTTCCTTTTCCCGAGTACGCAAGGAGCTGCCGTGTCAAGTCGGCGGCCCGCTCGGCAGCCTTAAGAGCCTTTGCGATGTTGTTGCCCGCCGAACTTTCTTTCGGCAATCTGCCGAGGGCCAGAGAGGATTGCCCCATGATGGCGTTGAGGAGATTATTGAAGTCGTGTGCTATGCCGCCAGCAAGCGTGCCGATGCCCTCAAGTTTTTGCGCATGGCGGAGTGCTTCCTCGCTTCGTTTGCGGTCCGTGATGTCCTCCTTGACGGCCAGAAAATTGGTGATGACGCCGTTCTGGTCCTTGACGGGCGATATGGACGCGATCTCCCAAAACAGTTCTCCGTTTTTCTTCTTGTTGTGGAATTCGCCCCGCCAGTCGTTGCCGGCCGTGATGGCCTGCCACAATCTCCTGTATTCTTCCTGCGATGTCTCCCCGGATTTTAATATGCTCGGTCTTTTCCCCAGGGCTTCGTCCATGGTGTAGCCCGTAACCTGCGTAAACTTCGGGTTGACATATTCAATATTTCCCTGCGTGTCGGTGATGACAATAGAAGCGGGGCTTTGTTCTATCGCGAGAGAAAGTTTGCGGAGCTGCTTTTCAGCTTCTCTCCGTTCTGTGATGTCGTGGATTATGGAAAACAGTCTTGGTTTCCCATCCAGAATAATCGGCGAGGAATGCACTTCCACGCTCCGGACCGTTCCGTTCGCAAGCCGATGAGCAAAGACGAACGAGTTCTTTTCACTCTGCGATGCACGCGACCGCTCGGCAGCGACTTCTCCTGCACTCATCATGTTGATGTCCTGAATGCACATTCCCCTCAACTCATTTACAGAATACCCATAGAATCTTTCTGCCGCCGGGTTGGCGTCATTGATCTCGCCGGATACCGGCTCGATGAGGAGCATCACGGCGTCGTGCATTTCGAACATACTGTGAAACCGTTCCTCGCTTTCACGCAATGCTTCCTCTGCACGCTTTCGTTCCGTGATGTCCTGGATAAGCCCGTGCACATAATGGCGGCTGCCGACTTCCAGCGACGATCCGGTGATCAGAGCGATAAATGTCGATCCATCCTTCCGCATGAGTTCGACTTCTCTCTGGCCGGACGCATTCTGCTCGACAACTCGGGTGAATAATTTGAGCGAGGATCGTTTAGGCATGAGCTGGATGACTTTCATCGAGAGAAGCTCTGATTCGCTGTACCCCGTCATTCTACAGAAAGCCCGATTTACCATGATATATTGTCCATCCACGTCTGCAATCGTGATCCCTTCATTGCTTTGCTCGACCGCGGCGCGGTAACGCAGCTGGCTCTCGTGCAGCGCCTCTTCTGTCCGTTTCCGTTCCGAGATGTCGCGAACGATAAGCTGAACAGCGGGCTTGTTGCCAAAGGTCACCGGCAGTGCTTTCACTTCGACGTCGACCTCTGTTCCGTCAAGCCGTACGAATTTCTCTTCCAAAAGAGGAAGTGTTTTCTTTGTCGACAGTACTTCCTTCATCCTTTCAATGATCATTGGCCGAAAATCCGGGTGAACGAGGTCGAGCACCGGTTTTCCGATCAGATCTTCCATCGAGGATGCTCTCACCAGAGAAACACTGGCGCTGTTTGCAAAAACTATTTTTCCATCTACATAAATGGCTATGGCATCGGGAAATCCTTCAACAAGCTGGCGGTATTTCGTCTCGCTCTCCTGGAGCGCCAGTTCCGCCTGTTTCCGGTCGGTGATGTCCTGGACGAGGCCGTCGTACGCAACGAGATCACCTTTTTCATCGCGATGGAGAACAAAAGTATTTCTCACCCAGCGCAACGATCCATTTTTATGAACAATCCGGTGTTCAAGAGGGGAGGGGTTTTTGCCGGTGAGAATAAGCCGCGCGTGATCTTCAACCCGGAGGCGGTCTTCGGGAAGGACCATGTTGAACCAGAGGAAGTCGTCGTTTTTGAAGTCATCCTGCTGGTAGCCGGTGACGGTGACACATCCCAATCCATGGGATGTTGTTGTAACTTTCCCTTGCTCCACATGGACGGTGTAGATGTAGTCGGTGATTGCCGCGGTAATCCTCTGGTACCGTTCTTCGCTGTCGCGGAGCGCATCTTCGACCTGTTTGCGCTCTGTGATGTCACGAACGGCCGCCATTCGTAAACGTTTTCCCTGATAAAGGATCGGTTTTGAAAACACCTCGAGGAGCAGCCGAGCACCGTTTGAGCGAAGTGCAGGGGTTTCAAACTGGGTCTCCGCGTCCGAGGCGATATTCTGACGAAGCGCAGCGTGCATTTCGGCCGGGGCAAACTCAAGCAGAGATTTGCCAATCACTTGCTCTCGAGTGTAACCGAACATCCGGCACATCGCATCGTTTACCTCGACGACGATTCCATTCTCCTGGATCGCTATTCCTTCGACCGTTGCTCCCCAGAGTTCGCGGAACTGGGATTCACTTGCCCGAAGCGCTCTTTCCGCCTGTTTGCGCTCGGTGATATCTTCCACTGTGCCATCGTAATACAATGTCTTGCCTTGAGCGTCCCGGATTGCCCGCGCGCTTTCCCTCACATAGATGATCGAACCGTCATTGCAACTCCAGGCACTCTCCAAACCATTAACCTCTCCGTGCAGCTCAATCCGGTCGATGAATTGTTTTCTTTCATACGATGGTTCGAATCCTTCTCGTTGAAGGTTTCTTGAAGCAAGTTCTTCGAACGACGAATATCCGAGTTTTCTTATAAGGGATGGATTTGCAAGGAGAATTGTGCCATCCGGCGCGGTTCGGTACAGGCCAAGACTGGAATTTTCGTACATCGAACGGAAGCGCTCTTCACTTTTGCGAAGGGCATTCTCTGCCTCCTTGCGTTCCGTGATGTCCCGTGCAGTCGTGTGCATGTAGAGGACGCCCGCGATCGATACTCGCTTGTTGTTAAACTCCACGTCGACCTTTGAACCATCCCGTCGAAGGATCTTCGCCTCGCTGACAATTTCTTCTCCTTCGAAGATTTTTTGATTGTATTTTTTGTATGCCGCGAGATCGGGCTGGTCATGCAGGTCGGGAATATGCATTCCGAGGAGCTGCTCTCGAGAGTAGCCGGTAAGCTCGCTTGCGGCTTCGTTCACTGCAACAAATCTGGACTGTTGGTCAGAGATGAATACGGAATCTCGCGAGCCTTCGAAGATAGCTTGCTGCCAATCGAGGGCGTGTTGAAGCTTCTCTTCTGCTTGTTTGTGTTCAGTGATATTCCGGACATGAGCAATGAAGTACTGAGGATGATGGCTGGAATCGAGGATGAGTGAGCTCGAGACGTTGGCCCACACGATGTCGCCTCGTTTATGAACATATCTTTTTTCGAAATTTATTTTTTCTTTTCCTTCTGCAGCCGCACGCTTCATGATATTTAGACTCTCAAGGCCATCCTCCCGATACGTTATATCAGAGATGCTCATGTCCTCCAGCTCTCTTTGCGTGTAGCCCAGCATCTCACACAGTGCATCATTCACTTTTAGAAGGCGGCCATCAGGGTTCGTCAGGCAGATGCCTACATTTGCATTTTCGAATGCCAAGCGGAACCGTTCTTCGCTTCCCTCCAAAGCGCCAGGGACTAATTCAAGCGGAGCGACAAGCGCTATCGATACACCGGCAACTGCAACGATGATCAGCATCCATGCAAGTGATGATCTCACGTAAAAGTCCGGAAGTGCGGCGGATGTGAATACTCCGGAAACGAACAGTGCGCCCACAACCGACAAGTAGATAAAAGTTATAACGATGCTCATGTACGCAGATTTCCGATGGCCAAGAAGCATCAAATACAGAGCGATCATTGGTGCTAGAACAAACGTTACCGATAAGAGACCAAACGACGCCACGCCGGAAACAAAGAGCAGAGAAATTATGCCAATCATACAGAACGCTGAAAGGTCGGGCCGAAATCGATTCTTAGCAAAGAAAAGGACCGAACTCATGCATAGAAGGATCAACTGGTAGAGCATAAAAGGCCGGAATCCCATCGTTGACATTCGAGCGAGGGAGAGAGAAACAGCAATCAGGAGGACAACAAAGAAAAGCGGAATGAGCCGGTTCGTTATTCTATTTCGTAACGATTCAACAGAAATATAGAGGTTCTGTCCGTCGGTTTTCAAAGGACTTCTTCTTGTGGAATTCAATTCTCAAATACCGAAAGTCATGGATTGAACATGGAGAGTACTTCCAACACTTAGAGAAGCGCGAGCAAAACGACTTGTGGCAATCATGTTAGTTCAAAAAGTTCCCGGCTTCATTCATCCCAATGGGAAAACACTCCGCCTATAAGTATATCGGCATGACTATCGACAAACTTCACTCAATAGATAGGCGGGATTGTTTTCCTCATGCAGACGTTTCACCTATAAGCTGTCTTTCTTCTGGGGAAGATGGAAAAAGTCGTTAGCCTTAAGAAAACCACAATAATTATGCCTTTCAATTCAATCAATATGATGCATTTTTTTGGTTTGCCTTATCAAAAATGGGAAGAAATTGAGCAGGTTTCGCCGGTACGATAAAAAAGGGTGAAATAGCTTTATTGAGGATGGCCTGTCTGGAAAAGACCAGAACAACTTACTGACGAGGTGCAATTGTCAATGGCGGGGGTAAGGAGTCGTATCGAAGCGGGTAGGAGAAAAAAAATGAGACTATTGGCAAAAATGACTGGAGAGTCGATGGCCTTCATGAATTTCATTTTTGCC
>Ga0265338_10000274_pt1 | contig 93897 bp, 64 predicted proteins | sample 42126metaG_FD_193579 | JGI IMG/M metagenome (GOLD analysis project Ga0265338, IMG submission 193579) | Rhizosphere microbial communities from Carex aquatilis grown in University of Washington, Seatle, WA, United States - 4-21-26 metaG | ecosystem: Host-associated > Plants > Roots > Rhizosphere...
GCCGGTGGCGACCATGCTGGGCGTGGGGGACATGTCCTTCAATGGAATTTCTTTTGGTGCCTACGTGAACAATCTGACCGTGGCCCATGATGAGGTCCGGCTGGGCGTTACTTGGGCGGATGTGGTAGGCAATTCCGTTTCGGCGTTGCAATTGACGCAGCGACTGAATGGAAATTCAACGCTCCGTCTGGCTGGCTCGCCTAGCAATGCCTATGATTTGCAAGGTGCGGGCACTGTGACCGGGACTTGGACAAATATTGCCACAATGATCCTGCCCGCCACGGGTGCGAAAAATTATGTCGAGACCAATATACTGGCGGCTCAACGATTCTACCGGGCGGTCGCCGAGCCGACGCTTCCCTCTGCAAACAACGTCATCGCAGACTTTGACGAGCCAACCTATGGCTCATGGACGACCACCGGCACCGCTTTTGGCTCAGGTCCGGCACAAGGTTCCCTGGCCAACCAAGGCGTTGTTTCGGGATTTTTAGGCACGGGACTGGTCAATTCATTTCATAACGGGGATGCGTCAACCGGCACCTTGACTTCGCCCGCATTCACGATCACGAAGCATTACCTCAATTTTCTTATCGGCGGCGGTAATTATCCGGGTCAGGAGTGCATGAACCTGCTGGTGAATGGGGTTATTGTCCGCACGGCCACCGGCACGAACAGTGACACCTTGGTTCCTGTCCAATGGGATGTCAGCGCCTATATTGGACAGCCGGCCGTGCTTCAGATCGTGGATACGGCCACCACTATATGGGGACACATATTAATTGATCAGATTGTAATGACGGATACACCGTTGCCAGTCCTATCATATCAGATAGTTTTAACCAATAACCTGCTCAACCTGCCGGTAAAGAATAGTTCGCCCGCTCGACGCGTCACTGTCACGGTGGGTGGAAACGCGGTGCGCGATTTCAATATTAATCTGGCCGATGGCACGCCGGACTGGTGGGCGTTTGTGGATGTCTCCGCCTTTCAAGGTCAGACCGCCACCTTGACCGTATCTTCCGGATCCGCCAGTTTAAGCTCCATTGCTCAGAGCAACGGCATCGTCGGGGCAACCAATCTGTATCAGGAAATTCTGCGACCGCAACTGCATTACAGCAGCAAGCGCGGCTGGTTGAATGACGCCAATGGGATGATCTATTACCAGGGAAAGTATCATCTCTATTATCAGCATGATCCATTCAATTGGAACGGAACGGACCAGAAGTTCTGGGGACACGCTGTTAGCACGGACATGGTGCATTGGCAGGAGTTGCCGGAGGCGATTTATCCCCATAGCTACGGCGATTGGGTTTGGTCCGGCAGCGCGGTGGTTGATTCGGCCAACTCCAGCGGATTCAAGACCGGCACCAATGATGTCATTGTGGCTTCCTTTTACAGCACGTCCCGCAGTGAATGCATTGCTTACAGCACCAACGGCGGACTTAATTTTACCGACTACACCAATAATCCTGTGGTCGTGAACAACGGCCGCGATCCACATATATTGTGGTATGCACCGTCCAACTATTGGGTGATGGCCGTCTATGATGGCAGCGGCGGTGATGGAATCGCCTTTTATTCCTCACCCAATCTCCGTCAGTGGACTTATCGGAGCAAAATCATGGGTTTCTATGAATGCCCGGACCTCTTTCAGATGCCGGTGGACGGCAATAGCAATAACATGGAGTGGCTCCTCTGCGATGGGAGCAGCGGCTATATGCTGGGTCAGTTCAACGGCGCAGTGTTTACCCCCGCCACTTCCAAGTTGCCCGGCAACAGCGGATCGGGCTTCTACGCTTCACAGACCTTCACAACCATGCCACCCGGAGATTCCCGCCGGGTCAGAATGGGCTGGGCGATCATCTCCATGCCGAACATGCCGTTCAACCAGATGCTGTTCTTTCCGACGGAACTCACGCTGCAAACCTTATCGGCTGGCGTCCGGCTTTGCTCCCAGCCGGTTGCGGAAATCACCAATGCGGTGGAGAATGCTTATTCGTGGACGAATCTAACCTTGAATCCGGGATCCAACCCCCTGTCTGGCATTCGCGGCGGGACATTCGACCTGCGGGCGGAGTTTACACCTGGAACTGCGCAGGCGATTACTTTTGTCCTGTGCGGAGTGACCATAACCTATTCTCCAGCCGCCCAGCAAATCACGTGCAATGGAATCACTCAAGCCCTGCCGCCGGTGAACGGAACCGTCAAACTCGAGGCGATTACAGATCGTCAATCAGTGGAAATATTTGGAAATGCCGGCCAGCTTTATATGCCGATAGGCTCAACCGGCTACTCGCCCGCAAACAATTCATTGTCTTTGTCGAGTCAAGGAGCCTCCACGGTGTTCAAATCGTTGACGGTCAACAAACTCAGTTCAATATGGTTCGGCGAATGAGATCCAACCAGCCTGGCTGGCGAGTTATGTCAGTTGCATGACCGTTTCTGTTTCCGGCAATCCAGCCAGCAACTGGGAAACCGTCCGGTTCTGTCCGGGCAAGATCAAATCGGGCGCGATTTCACTCAACGGTTGAAGCACAAACCGGCGCAAATGCGCCCGCGGATGGGGCAAAACCAGATTCGGCGTGTTGCGCGTTTCCCCGCCGAACGCGATCAAATCCAGATCCAGCACGCGGGGCTCGTTCAAAACCTTTTTCGCCGGGCGCCCGGATTTTTTTTCCAGGGCGTGAAGTTTTTTCAGCAAGGATTCCGGCGATTCATCTGCAAACGGCACCAGCGCGACGACGGCATTGATAAACGGTGCCGAATCCGGCGGACAATCCACCGGCGCCGTCTGCCACAGGGAAGAACTCAGCACCGGCTGGTTGGACATTTTCGAGAGACGGAGCATGGCCCCCAAAATGGTCTGGCGCGAGTCGCCGAGATTGGAGCCGAGGGCGATGATGGCCAGCGAGGGGGGAAGATGGAGGGTGGAAGATGGCATTAGTGATTGAACCATTTCAGGCCGTTGGGCAACTGCGTTGTTGCGTATTCGATATGCAAAACGCGGCGGTGTGTTGGGTTTTGCGCAGGCGATGACGCGTGTAACAAGAGCGGCCGCATCAACAAGGCATCTCCTTTGGAAGCTTCGCAAATAAAAGCAGTCTGCTCCGTCCATCCGGAAATATCAGACGGTGTAAGTTTGCCACGCCAATGTGAGCCGGGAATGACTTTCAACGCACCGTTGCCGGCATCGCAATCGTCGAGATGCAAGCGCAACGTCACCATGCTCTCCAAGATTTCACAGGGTGGATGCACATGAACCACACCGTCCTTGACCGACCAGCCGCCGAAACCCGGAGTCTCAATCCTTTCAGATACGGCAATCGCCAAATCCTGGTGCCAGGGGACCAGCCAGTTTGTTTCGGCGGTTTTGTCAAAGAAAATGGCGCGAACCGGGAAGGCCTTTTGGCCGGCACCTTCTGCCACAATGGATTTTAGTGCCGGAGAAGTTGCAAGTTGGGCAACGACTGGACTGGTACGCAGGAGGTTTCGAATGCCTCCAATTTTGTTGTTCGTACAGGCTTTTTGATCTTCAAATAAGGCCGAAAGCTCGCACGCCAGAGAATCACATTCAATGCTGTTCAAAACCCCGGTCAATATTTGAAATCCGTCCTGTCCGAACTGGTCGAAACCGCTTGGTTCTGAATTCTGAATTCTGGATTCTGAATTCATTTCAAGCCTAGCACGTCCTGCATGTCATAGACGCCGGGTTTTTGTTTGACGACCCAGAGCGCCGCGCGCAGGGCGCCGCTGGCGAAGGTTTCCCGGCTCGAGGCCTTGTGGGTCAGCTCAAGCCGTTCGCCGCTGTTGGCGAAAATCACGGTGTGGTCGCCCACCACGTCGCCGCCGCGCACGGAATGGATGCCGATCTCCACCGGGGTGCGCTGGCCGACAATGCCGGTGCGTCCGTGCCGCGCTGCTTTGTCCAGGTGCAGCTTGCGCACCTCGGCCAGGATTTCCGCCAGCGTTTTTGCCGTGCCGCTGGGCGCGTCCTTTTTCAACCGATGATGCATCTCAATGATTTCCAGGTCGAAATCCGGTCCCAGGATTTCCGCCGCCTTGCGCGTGAGCCAGAACAGGGTGTTCACGCCGGTCGAAAAATTGGAGGCCCAGACGATGGGGATTTGCGCCTGTTTGAGCCGGACTTCAAAGGTGTCGGTGTCAGTGTGGCCGGTGGTGCCGATTACCAGCGCCTTTTTGTGCTGCGCGCAAAGGTCGGCCACCCCGGCCGTGGCCGTGTGCGAACTGAAATCCACCACCACGTCGCCCTTGGCAATGACGGTGCTCAGGTCGTCGCCGGCATCGATCTGGCCGACGATTTCAATGTCGCGAAAATTCGGCGCGCAGGCAACGAGTGCCTGGCCCATGCGGCCCTTCGAGCCGGTGATGATGATTTTGGTCATAGGTAAAACATGAAGCGTGAAACGTGATCCGGGTACGTGGTTCACGTTTCACGCATCACGTTTCATTCGTTACTTCAAAATGCCGCACGCCTTCAAGGTTGCTTTGAGTTTCGCGCGGTTCGCGGCGCTCAGTGGCACCAGCGGCAGGCGATATTCCTCTTCGATTTGTCCCAGCATGGCCAGCGCGGCCTTGACCGGCACCGGATTGGTTTCGATGAACAAATCCTTGAACAGTGGGATAAATTTCGCGTGCAATTGCGCGGCTTTCCTCGCGTCGCCCTGTGCAAACGCCTTCACCATCTGGGCGACTTCGCGTGGGATGACGTTGGAGGCCACGCTGATGACGCCCTGCGCGCCGACCGCCATGAACGGCAGGGTCAGTGAATCGTCACCGGACAGAATCTCAAATTTCGGGCCCAACGTCGCGCGCAACGCCGACACTCGGTCGCAACTGCCGCCGGCTTCCTTGATGCCGATGATGTTTTTGCATTCACGCGCCAGGCGGCGGACGGTGTCCACGCCGATTTCGATGCCGCACCGGCCCGGGATGCTGTACAGCACGATGGGCAGTTTCGTGGCGCGGGCGATAGCGCGAAAATGCTGGAACAATCCCTCCTGCGACGGTTTGTTGTAATAAGGCGCCACCTGCAATGAGCCGTCCGCCCCGACTTCCTCGGCGCGTTGGGTCAGATCGATTGCCTCTTTGGTCGCATTGGCGCCGGTGCCGGCGAGCACCTTGATTTTGCCGCGGGCAAAGGCCACGGAGCGTTCAATGATGCGGATGTGCTCCTCGCAATCCACCGTGGGCGATTCGCCGGTGGTGCCGACGGGAACGATGCCATCCACGCCGCCCTTGATTTGCAGTTGAATCAGGCGGTTGAGAACGGTTTCGTCCACGCTGCCGTTGTTGAACGGTGTGACGATGGCGGTATAAGTGCCGGTGAACATAATGCAGCGGATAAAATCGGTGAAAACCGCGCGCTTGGCGAGTCTGATTTTCAACCGGAAAATTTAACCGCCAAGACGCCAAGGCGCGGAGACAATCATTCCTCCGACGTGGATAGAAATGGTTGGAAAAGAACCGAAGTCGGTTTACAGCCTATCTTCATATTAGACCACTCAATGCGCAAAATCTGAACCTTCCTTCAACTTCTCTGCCTTCAATGCGTCCAGAAATGCTGAGTAATCCTTAAATCGGCTTCCGATCCCAGTACCGTACCAAACCAACTTCGGCGCTTTGAGCCTCGCAACCAGAACGTGAAAACTGTGACCACGTCCGCCGCGCTCGTAATGCACAACAAAAATATCGCCATCGGTGAATGCCCAAATCAAACGCTTGGTGGGAAGCTTGTCATCAGAGATGACATCTGTGGCCTCCCACTTCTGGCCTGGCTCGGAAACTTCCCGCGGTAAATCCGTCGCGGCATGAATCTCGTGGAAACGAGAAGCATCGCGCAATGCCTTCTGCGCATCGACCGGAAGCTTGATGGCATCTGCGTGGCAAACGTCACCAATCGCCAAAGCTGCCAGCACACAAAGGATGAGACGTGTCATACGGTCAAGTGGTCTAACGGATAATGGACGACCGGTTCTGTGGCCTATCCTGTTTCATGATTTCCAGTGTGTTTCGGGTTTCAGTTTCTTTCCAGCCCGCTTTTGAAGCTGAATTTCCAGCCGGGCAAGGCGATGCAAAGACTGCATTTATTTCTGCGCTGACAACAACATCCTCCCTCAACCCGGCCTTCTCCCCAAGGAGAAGGAAAATTTTCCGCCGTCTGGTTGGAAAACCTGTGACTGGATTTGCTGGTCAATCCTCCACAAAACCAAAAATCCAAGGTGGCTGTTCCTTCTCCTGGGGGAGAAGGTCAGGTTGAGGGCGGACAAAACCCCAGCGGTCAGACGAGCGCCGGACTTTCAGTCAGCGGGCCGCTTTTCCCGTTTGCCATCGCCGAGCTGCTGTTAAGGCAGCCCCGGACGGTTTCGAGCAGCCGGTTCGGAAGGTAAGGTTTGGCCAGGAAAGTGATGTTGCCGTTAGTCGGCAGGTCGCGCTCGATGTATTCGGGCGTATAACCGCTGGTGCAGATCACGTGCAGGTCGGGAGTGTGGGCTTGCAGGGTCCGCGCCAAGGCCCCGCCGCTGACGCCATTGGGCATGACCATGTCCGTCACCACGAGATCGATTTCGGCAGAGCTGCGGTCCCAGATGCTCAAAGCTTCACGGCCATCACCCGCCTCAATCACGCGATACCCGCCATCCTCCAGGGTGCAACGGGCCATTTCCCGGACGATGGGTTCGTCTTCGACCAGCAGCACCACTTCGCCATCCCCGCGGATCGGCGCTGGTTGAGCAGGTGCCACCACGGCGGACGATTCCTGAGCGGGAGCGGGTTCGGTTCCGGCCGGAAAAAAGACATTGAAGGTCGAGCCGCGGCCGATTTCACTGGCGACTTCGATCCAGCCGAAATGTTGCCGGACGATGCTTTGCACCGTTGAGAGTCCCAATCCGGTGCCTTTGCCGACTTCCTTGGTTGTGAAAAACGGATCAAAAATGCGGCTGATCATGTCGCGGGGAATGCCGCAACCGGAGTCGATGACGGACAAGCAGATGAACTTGCCGGCAATCGCATTGGGCCGTTGGCGGGCTTCAGCGATGGAGATTTCCTCGTAACGGGTGCTGACCGTAATGACGCCGCCATCCGGCATGGCGTCGCGGGCGTTCAACGCCAGATTGATCAGAATCTGTTCGACACAACCGTCGCTGAAGCTGCCACAGGGAAGTTTTTCCGCGAAATCCAATTTCAACTGGTAATGCTCACCCAGCGAGGTTTCCAGCATCTTCTGCATGTTTTGGACGGTGCCGGAAAGGCTGGCCGTCTTGAAATTGAGCGGTTGTTTGCGGCTGAAGGACAGCAGCTGACCGGTAAACGACGCCGCCCGCTGGCTGGCGTGGATGATGCGGTCAATGGAATCGACTGGAGCATTGTTGCTGACGGCATGTTCGCGGAGCAACGAGGCATGGCCTTGGATGACGGTGAGGATGTTGTTGAATTCATGGGCCACACTGGCCACCAGGCGGCCCACAATATCCAGCTTTTGCGCCTGTCGCAGTTCGGCTTCGAGCTTCAATTGTTCGGTCACATCGACCACGACGAGCAGCAGGCACGGTTTGTCGTCCAAAGTGATGGGTTCGGTCCAGAGAACGGCATGGCGCATGGTCCCGTCACTGCGGCGGAGCTCGCAGGCGTGGTTGCGCACCCGGCCGACGGAAGCGGTGACGGCTTCCAGGGTGGCTTCGTCCTTCCACAGGTTCAGATCGCGGCTGCTGTGTTGAAGCAATTGATCCGGGGCATAACCGGCCAGGTCGAAAAAGCTGGTGTTGGCGGCCAGGAAACAGCCGGCGGGCCAGCTTTGAATCGCCATCGGCATGGGGCTGGATTGAAAAGCCTTGGAAAATCGTTCTTCGGAAATGTGCAGGGCTTCCTGCATGCGGGCGTGTTCTTCCACCTTTTCCTGCAATTTCCGGGTGCGTTCCTGAACCATTTGTTCCAGGTTCTCCATCTTCAGCCGGGCCTGGCATCCAAACGCCCATTTTTTCGTGAGCGCATGGGCCACTTGCAGCACCTCCACGGTCTCGAAGGGTTTCTTGAGAATCAGCAGGTTGTCCGTGTGGCCAAAACGGCCGATGATGTCGTCCCACGAATAATCCGAATAGGCGGTGCAAATAACGGCCTGCAAATCGGGGCTGACGCGCCAGATGCGTTCAATGGTTTCGACGCCATCCCAACCGGGAGGCATGCGGATGTCCACAAAAGCGAGGGAGTAGGGATCGTTGGCTTGCACGGCCTGTTCCACCAGCGCCAGGCCTTCCTGTCCCTGGGATGCGCTGTCAATGCGGAAGGACACCCGTTCGGCTTTCGCCGGTTCGCCGAAGAGTTCAGCTTCCACCTGGCCCAGCGGGGTGCCGGAGGCGGCGCGGCCGCCGAGGATTTTGCGGAAATCATCGTGAATGGCGGGGTTGTCGTCGATGACGAGGATTCGCGGGGCGGCGGTGGTAATAGTTGGCGGGTTCATGTTTTTGATTTTTTGGCGGCCGGTTTGAGCGGTATTTCGAGCGTGAAGGTTGCTCCCAGTCCCGGACCCTCACTCTCGGCAGCCAGGGCGCCGCCGATTTCCTTGGCGGCCAGGGCGCCACTGTGCAACCCAAAGCCGTGTCCGCCTTTGGGCCGGGTGGTGAATCCATGATTGAAAATTTTCCGGAGATTGGCCCGGGGAATGCCGACGCCATTATCGGTCATGGCGATGCGGATCCGTTCGCTGCCATTCGTTACGCGGACGGTCACCTGTTTGTCCTTCCGGCCGGAATCCGCCAGTGAATGTTTCGCGTTACTCAGCAGGTTCAGGAGGATTTGCAGCACCTTATGTTTGTCCACCAGGATTTCCGGCAATCCGGGCTGACACTCCTGTCGCACCTTCACTTCGTGCTGGGCCAGCTCGCCGGCGTGGATGCGGAAGACATCCTCGATCAGGTCCTCGATCTTGACCCGTTCCTCAAGGCCCACGACCTTGCCGTAATTTTGCTGCGCCGCCACGATTTCCTTGACGTGCTCGATCTTCATTTTGACGAAGCCGATTTCCTTCACGAGCAGGGATTGTTCGGTGGAAAGGTGGGTGGCCAGTTTGGCGAGATACTCGGGCAATTGTCGTCCCTTGGAATCGTTCGCCATGAAATTGCCGATGTCGTCCGCGTGCTCGCGCATTAGGTTGGCGGCGCGGGCGATGTTGGCGATGTTGAATTCGTTCAGGTGCTCGGCGACGATGCTGGCGGAGATGTTGATGCTGTTGAGCACATTGCCGACGTTGTGCAGCACGCCCGTGGCCACCTCGGACATGCCGGCGGCGCGGGAAACCTTCAGCAGTTCCCGGTGGGTCTTTTCGTTCTGCGCTTCCATTTCCTTGCGCTGCTCGATTTCCGCCTTGAGCGAATCGGCGATGCGCTGCAGATCTTCGTTGGCCTTGAGCAATTCGGAAGTCTGTTCTTTGACCTGGGATTCCAGCTGGGCCTGGGCATTGTGTTCCGCGTTTTCCACCCGCTGGCGTTCCCGCAGCAGGGTTTCCAGATGCGCCATGCCGGTCAGCAGCAGGATGGAAGTAAGCACATAAACGATCTCCACGCCGACGCCAAGGATGACCCCGCGGAACAGGTCCAGCGACAAAATCAACCGCAGCAGGGCCATCGCCCCAAAGGCGACGAAGAGCGACCAGCCGACGCGGGTGGCGCCAAAGAGCCGGTTCAGCCGCAACGCATAACAGGCGACGGCAAATTGCAGCAAACCGGCAAACAAACTCATGGTGCTGGTGAAATGCATATCAACGGATCAAGGCCCGATTTTTCCTTCGGGTACATAGACACCACTGCTTCGGTTCGTTAATTGTTTCATGTATAACATGCGTCAGCGTCCATCGCTGTTTTGCCACCTTTCTGAACCCGCCGGTGTTTGGTTCAAACACACTTCTTAAAAACGTAAATAGAGCTACTTACATACCAATCTTCGGACGGCGGGAGGCATTTCAGCAGCAAAATGTAAGAGCCGTTTGCTTTACAATGGAATGGGGTGATGCTCTGAATTGAGACAGCACATCCAGAATGTGGACAGGGACAACGCGGAGTTGTGGCTCATGGAAATTGTCGATGTTTCCCCTCTGGGTCTCTACCAACTTGCGGCCTGGCCGTGGAGTCGATTCAGGTGCCGTTTTGGCAGATGGATTGCTGGGTTTTCCCCCGTGCCACTGTCGGCACGACCGCTAGCTACCCGCCGGTTGGCCCGCCTGGGCTGATCGGCGGGTTTTTTATCTCGACGGGATAATCATCGGCGCATGAACCCTGTTTTGACTACTTTTGAAACCAGTGACAATCCGTTACGACATGATTGAACCTTGACACGTTTGCAGCGTCCCGGTCAATTGGTCCGATGCCAACCAACGTGGACCGCCGGCATGGAAAGCGTTCCTGGATTGTGGGAATGGTCGAATAATTGTCATTCGCAATGCACGCCCCGTCATACGAAAATGAAATCAAAAAAAATTGTCACCCAAGCCGTTACGTTTCTCATCGCCTGCTCCGCAGCTTTTCCCTCACTCGCCCAAACCAACGACAACGTTAAGCCGATTTATATGGATTCAACCCAACCGGTGGAAAAGCGGGTCGGGGACCTGCTCGCCAAAATGACCTTGGAGGAGAAGATCAGCTATATCGGCGGAACCAACGATTTTTACATCCGTGCCATCGAACGGCTGGGGACACCCGCCATCAAGATGTCGGACGGACCGATGGGCAGCCGCAATGACGGACCGACGACATGTTATCCGGCTGGCATCGCCCTGGCGGCGACCTGGGACCGGGACATGGCCCAAAAAATCGGCGTGGGCCTGGGGCGTGATTGCCGGGCGCGCGGCGTGAACATTTTGCTGGCACCGGCGGTGAACATCTACCGTTCGCCGCTCTGCGGACGCAACTTTGAATACATGGGAGAGGATCCTTTCCTGGCCGGTCAGATGGTGGCGCCACTCATTCAGGGCATTCAATCCCAGGAAGTGCTGGCCACCGTCAAACATTTTGCCTGCAACAACCAGGAATGGGAGCGGCATCGCATCAGTTCGGAAGTGGATGAACGCACGTTGAATGAGATTTATCTGCCCGCCTTCAAGGCCGCGGTACAACAGGGCAAGGTGGGCTGTGTCATGACGGCTTATAATCTTCTCAACGGCGTGCATTGCTCGCAAAACGACCTGTTGATCAACCAGACGCTGAAAGGTAAATGGGGATTCGCCGGCTTCGTCATGTCAGACTGGACGTCCACCTATGACGCCACCAACACGGCCAATGCCGGATTGGACCTCGAAATGCCGGATCCCCACTACATGAATCCTCAAAATCTCCTGCCGGCCATCCAGGAGGGCACGGTCAAGGAATCGGTGATTGATGACAAGGTGCGCCGGATTCTACGCACGGTCATTGCCGCCGGATTCTTTGATCGTCCGCAAGTGCGGGAGGACATTCCGCTGAACGACCCGGCCAATGCCCAGACGGCGCTCGCGGGCGCGCGTGAATCCATTGTGCTGCTGAAGAATGAACGGCACCTGTTGCCGTTGGACCGGTCGAAGGTCAAAACTGTTGCCGTGCTCGGTCCGAACGCCGACCCGGCGGTTTATTGCGGCGGCGGCAGTGCATTTACCCGGGTGTTTCACGCCATCAGCGCCTTGGAAGGCCTCCGGCAAATCGCCGGAGAAACGGTGAAGGTCCTTTACAGCACAAATGCGTCGGATGCCGTGCAACTGGCCAAACAGGCGGATGCGGCTGTGGTGTGCGTGGGATTTGACCAACGTCCGCCGAACCTGGTACATGATCACAATGCCGGCATGAAAGAGGGCGAGGGACATGACCGCCCGTTTGAATTGCCTGCGGATCAAACGGACCTGATCCGCGCGGTGGCCGCCGCCAACCCGCACACCGTTGTGACCATCAATGCCGGCGGCGGCGTGGCCTGGGCGGGCTGGTTGGACAAGGTTCCCGCTGTGTTGCAGGAATGGTATGCCGGCCAGGAAAGCGGCCGGGCCCTGGCCGAAATTTTATTCGGCGACGTCAACCCGTCGGGGAAACTCCCTGCAACGTTTGAGAAACGGGCCGAAGACAATCCCACCTTTGCTTACTACCATTTACGCGAAGGCAACAAAACGCCTTATACCGAGGGCATCTTCGTCGGTTACCGGGGTTATGATGAGAAGAAAATCGAACCGCAATTCTGCTTCGGTCATGGACTCAGCTACACCGAATTCAAGTACGGCAAGGTGGAGGTGGCGCCCAAACAGATTCCGCCCACCGGCCAGGCCACGGTCAGTGTGGAGGTCCGCAATACCGGCAAGGTGGCCGGCGATGAAGTGGTGCAAGTCTATTTTCATCCGGCCAAAAGCAGTGTGCCGCGGGCGCCCAAGCAACTGTGTGGCTTCGCGCGCGTGAGCTTGCAGCCGGGGGAGAAAAAGACCGTTACCATCCCGCTGCAACCGGAACAACTGGCTTATTATGACGTGGCCAGCCACGATTTTGTGGTCGAACCGGGCGCCTACGAGATCATGGCAGGCAGTTCTTCGCGCGACATCCGCGGCCATGGCGAGCTCCAGGTGGCATCAGGCCAGTGATGCGCTAATAGCCGCCGGCACCCAACACCGGTTTCTCCCGGTTGTCATTTGGCCCGTCCGGTGAGGTCGCGCGCTTCCGGTATTCGTCCAGCATGGCCGCAGTGGCGGTGGCGCCGCAACGGGTGGCTCCCAGGTCGCGGACCTTGATGAGGCCATCAAGATCGCGAACGCCGCCGGCGGCCTTGACCTGCACCTTTGCCGAAACGCTCGCGCGCATGAGCGCCAGGTCGTGCTCGGTGGCGCCTTTGTAATTGTAACTGCCGTCGGGCTGTTTCACGAAGCCGTAGCCGGTGCTCGTTTTCACCCAATCGGCTCCGGCCTGCTCGCACAATTGGCAAAGCTTCCTTTTAAAGTCATCGCTGCTTAATCCGGCGCCGCCCTTGGTCAGGTAATCGTTCTCGAAAATAACCTTCACCTTCGCGCCGCGTTGGTGTGCCTCGTCGCAGACGGCCTTGATGTCGCGTTCAACATAATCCCAGTCACCGCTCAACGCCTTGCCGAGGTTGATGACCATGTCAATCTCCCCGGCCCCGTCTTTGCAGGCGAGCTCGGTTTCGTAGCGTTTCGATTCCGTAGTCGAGTTGCCATGCGGAAAGCCGATGACGGCGCCGACAAACACGCCGGTGCCTTTCAGTAATTCGACGGCGCGTTTGACCGCGTAAGGTTTGATGCAAACCGACGCCACGCCGTATTTCGCAGCCAGCTTGCAGCCGTCCTCCAATTCCTGGTCGGTCATGGTCGGATGCAGGAGCGAGTGATCGATCGTCTTGGCGAGTTCTTCGTAGGTGTATTTCATGTTGTGACCATCTGCGGTTGCAAGCCGTCCCGGACCGCCGGTGCCGCTCCACCGACGTGAATCAAATCAAGGCTGAGACGGCTGCGTGATAGGCCGCACGGGTCTCGTCCATTTTCGAAACTGTAGTGTTCAGATCGCGGAGAAGGCCGTCCTTCAAGCCGTAAATCCAGCCATGCACCGCCAGTTCCTGCCCGCGTTCCCAGGCGTCGCAAACGATCGTGGTTTGACACACATTGGCGACCTGCTCGATGACGTTGAGTTCGCAAAAACGGTCAAAGGTTTGCGGATTGGTTCCGGCATCCACCAGGTTTTTCTCATGCTTGTGATGCACGTCTTGAACGTGGCGCAGCCAGTTATCGCTCAGGCCCAGCCGGTCCCGTTGCAGCGCCGCCCTCACGCCGCTGCACCCATAGTGTCCGCAGACGATGACATGGCGGACCTTCAGGATTTCGACTGCAAACTGCATGACCGTCAGGCAATTGAGGTCCGTATGCACCACCAGATTGGCGACATTCCGGTGAACAAACAATTCACCGGGCAGCAACCCGACGATTTCATTGGCCGGCACCCGGCTGTCGGAGCATCCGATCCACAAATAGCCCGGCGATTGCTGGCGGGAAAGCTTGAGGAAGAAATCCGGGTCCTGCTGTTGGATGCGCTGGGCCCAATTCCGGTTGTTGGCGAAAAGATGGTTGAGTTTTTGCATTGGCTACGGTGCCCGGCAAACTGACGCCGGGAATGAGCCATGATCAAACCGCGATGTCAATCCCGTGTTTGGCGGTCGGAATTCGTTTGTTTGGGCTGCAGCCGTTTGCATCGTTCCACGAACAGAAAAAAAACGCCGGGACCAAAGCAGAGCAGCATAACCGAAATGCCGGTGGCGATGCCCCAAAACGTGCCGAGCGGCGCGCAACAATCGCCGCGGCGGCGGACGATGACATGGCTCGGCACGGCGATGAGGAGTTCGAGAATGCTGCCGCGCAGAAGCCACCGGGTGATGCGCTTGAGCAGCGCGTCCGGGTCGTCGGCCCTGGCGAAGCTCCGAAACACGATTCCCCAGATGATCCAGAACGCCAGGCCAATGAGAACGGCCCCGAAGCCCGTGGAAAAGTCGGTGGGAGCAACCTGGTTGGGTTTGAAGGGCAGGAAGTAACCGAAGAAGTTAAGTCCATCCTCCTTGAAATAGAGGCAAAGTACCGAGAGCAACCCGGCGAAACACAAGGTGGCGAGGAAAAAAGCGGTGACGATGACCGGGATTTTCAGCGGCCTTCGGGCCGGCAGGCGGCGTTCGGCGATGTTAATGGGCAGCAGCAGCAGGAGCGCCTGTCCCGCCACGAACACGCCCAGCGAGAGCCAATAGGCCCAATGCCGGTACAGGGTCAGCGCCTCGCGCCAACCGACGCCTTTTTCCGACCAGCCGTTGAAAGCAATCCAGATGAGGGGCACGGTCAGCAGCAGCAGTGCGGTGGCATAAAGCAGGACGGTCAGGATGGCCCAGCGTTTCATGCGATGGTCGAATTCAGCCATGAAGTCCAACACCGCACCAGTGAAATCGGTGTGCGAATTCCCTCAATTTCGGTTTTAGCCGCTTGCAAAACGGCTTATGCCCGAGCAAACTTTGCAAAACGGGAATTAAAACTTACATCGAAGAAAGGAGCACATGAGCAAAGAGGCAAAATTGGAACTGGACGGAAAAACATTTACATTGCCGACGTTTGAAGGCACGGAAGGCGAGAAAGCGGTGGATATCTCCTCACTCCGCGCAAATACAAATTACATCACGCTGGACGATGGTTATGGCAACACCGGCTCGTGTGTCAGCAAGGTGACCTTCATCGACGGCGACAAGGGGATTTTGCGCTATCGCGGCATTCCGATCGAGGAACTGGCGGAGAAATCCAACTTCATCGAGACGGCGTATCTCATCATTTATGGCGGGCTGCCGAACCGCGCCCAGTTGAAACGATTTTCGGATTTGTTCACCGAGAACCAGTTTCTGCACGAGGACATGAAGTTTCACTTCGAAGGTTTCCCGACGGGCGCGCACCCGATGGCCATTCTCTCGGCGATGATCAATGCGGCGAGCTGCTACGACGAGAATTTGATGCGCTGGAAATGGGGCGAGACCAAGGATTTTGACGTTTACGTGGCGCGGCTGCTTTCGCAGGTGCGCACCATCGCGGCCTATTCGTATCGGAAGTCGCTGGGTCTGCCGCTGATCTACCCGAAGAAGGCCTACAAATACACGGCGAACTTCCTGCACATGCTTTTCTCCACGCCGTACGAGGATTTTGAATTGAAGCCGGAAGTGGTCAAGGCGCTGGACCTGATTTTCCTGCTGCACGCGGACCACGAGCAGAATTGTTCCACCTCGACCGTGCGCATGGTGGCGTCGAGCCAGGCGAATCTGTTCGCCAGTTGCTCGGCCGGCGTGTGCGCGCTGTGGGGACCTTTGCACGGCGGCGCGAACCAGGCGGTGATTGAGATGCTCCAGCAGATTCACAAGGAAGGCGACGACGGCTCGAAGTTTATCACGGCGGCGAAGGACAAAAACAGCGGCCGGAAACTCATGGGCTTCGGCCACCGAGTCTATAAAAATTACGATCCGCGCGCCAAAATCATCAAGAAAGCCTGTGACGAGGTGTTGTCCAAATTGCACATCACTGACCCGTTGCTGGACATCGCCAAAAAGTTGGAAGACGCCGCACTCAAGGATTCGTATTTTGTCGAACGCAAACTGTATCCGAATGTGGATTTTTACAGCGGCATCATCATGCGCGCCCTCGGCATTCCGGTGGAGATGTTCACGGTGATATTCGCCATTGGCCGCATGCCCGGCTGGATCGCGAACTACAAGGAAATCATGGAAGAGCCCAAGAGCCGCATTTACCGGCCCCGGCAGATTTACATCGGGCGCACGGTCAATCCCTACGTGCCGCTGGCGGAGCGCAAATGAATGCGCAGTAAATGGACATGGCATTTCGCCTTCATCCAGCGAAAGGGTAAAATGGTTTTGGCGGTCTGGGGCATAATTCCTGCTGATTTCAGGCAAATCTGATGAAGAAAATCCTGGTCATAGATGATGAGGAATGGTTGCGGGAAATGATCCACCTGGCGCTGAAGCAAAAGGGCTTTGAAGTGGTTGAGGCCATCAATGGCGCGGACGGGATTGAAAAGGCCCGCAAGGAACTTCCCGACCTCATCCTGTGCGACGTGAACATGGAGAAGGTGGATGGCTACCTGACTTTGTCCTCGTTGCGCACCGAGGCCCCGACGGCTTCCATCCCGTTCATCCTCATGACCGGCCTGGCGGACAATGCGGGCATGCGGCATGGCATGGAATTGGGTGCCGACGATTACCTGCCGAAGCCATTCACCACCGACGCGCTTTACGCGGCCGTGGATGCCCGCCTGAAAAAAGCCCAGACGGTGCGTGACGAAGCCGAGCGCAAACTCGCCCATCTGCGGGACAACATCAGCCTGATGCTGCCGCATGAACTGCGCACGCCCCTCAACGGCATCCTCGCCTACGGCGAAATTCTGGCCGCCGACGCCGCCAAGCTGAAACCGTCTGAAATTGCCGAGATGGGCCATGTCGTTCACCAGTCCGGCAAGCGGCTGGAGCGGCTCATTGAAAACTTTTTGATTTACGCGCAGCTGGAGCTGATCTCCGCCGACCCGCAAAACGTCAATGCCCTCCGCCGGGGCCGGACGGAACATCCCGCCGAGTTGATTGAAAAGCATGCCCGCGCCCAGGCGGCCGGCATGGATCGCTCCTCCGATTTATCTTTTGAACTGGCAGATATTCCGGTGCCGATGGCCGAGGAATATCTCAGCAAAGTGGTGGATGAACTGGCGCAAAACGCATTCAAGTTTTCCGACCCGGGCGCGCCCGTTCAACTGACCCTGGCGGAAGCCTACAATGCCATCACGCTGACCATCAGCGACCGGGGCCGCGGTTTTTCCACCGAACAAATCACACGCGTCGGCGCTTACATGCAATTTGATCGCAAGATGCAGGAGCAACAGGGCCTCGGCCTGGGCCTGGCCATCACCAAAAGACTCGTGGCCCTCCACGGCGGGACCCTTTCCATCGTCAGCGAACCGAACACCGGAGCGGTCATTGCCGCCAAATTCCCCAAAGGCAAGACCGAGGAGACTGCGCCAGCGCCGGCTTGAATTCAGAACGGCAGTTTTCCGTAGAGCAAAACCAGTCCGCGACCGGCCAGTTCGGCCGCAAGAAACACCAGCGCCACCCCCACGACCGGAGCAAAATCCACCCTGCCCAAACGGAGCGGCAGCCTCCGCAAGGGCGACAGCAGGGCCTGGGCTTCTGCATGGACGTAAGCCCAAAACGGATGCCGGCCGAAATAAATGTAACTGTTCAGCAGATGCAGGGTGAGCAGGGCGCCGATCGGATATTTCCAGACCAGATAACTGCCCAGGGCGATGACCAGCGACTCCTCGAGGCGATGCGCCGGTGAAACGGGTTCGGGAATCACCTGCTGCGAAGCCAGCAGCCAGCTGGCCAGCCACCAAAAAGTCGCGGTGACGATCAACGGCAACAACAACTTCAACCCTCGCGGCCAGGCATCGATTCCGCCCAGGGGCATTTGCACCAGCTGATGAAAGGGTGTGGGATCCGGCCGGGCGAAAATGGAGAGCAACAGCAGGCAGAGGTAAAACACGCCGAGCATCACCCCGAAACTGAGTCCGGAAAACAACACCATGCGGACAAAGGAATTGCTGGCAAACGCGGGCACCACCACGCCCAGGTTCAAGGTTCCCGCCCATACCGGTCTGGCTGCCGAGCCGATCTGCCAGTAGATTCCCGCCCGCAACAGCAACAGCCCGGCCAGCACCACCAGCAGATGCCACCGGCGCAAACGCTGCGAGTCAGCCCGCCGGAGAGTGCCGATCAACGTCGCGGGTTTCCGTTTGCCCAACGGGTCGAAACGGACCGACCGCCAGTTAAGCCAGAGCAGCAGGCCCGCTAGGTTTAAAATGAAGTCGATCAGGGCCATGAGACGTGATTCGTGATACGTGATGCCGGACGGATGCGCAATGCCGAATCACACTTTACGTTTCACGCCTCACGTTTCACATCATTTTCAACAGCGTGTCCGCCATTTCCGACGGAGTGGCGGCGACGCCAATGCCGGCAGCCTTGAAAGCGGCAATCTTTGCCTCCGCCGTTCCCTTGCCGCCGCTGATGATGGCGCCCGCGTGACCCATGCGCCGTCCCGGCGGCGCCGTTGTGCCTGCAATGAATCCTGCCACCGGCTTTTTGCAGTTCTTTTTTATCCAATCGGCGGCTTCTTCCTCGGCGCTCCCGCCGATCTCGCCAATCATGATGATGCCTTGCGTGTCCGGGTCGCCGTTGAAAAGCTTGATGACGTCGAGGTGCGAGGTGCCGTTCACCGGATCGCCGCCGATGCCGACGCAGGTGCTCTGGCCGGCGCCGCGGGTGGTGAGTTGCCACACGGCTTCATAGGTCAGTGTGCCGCTGCGCGAAACCACCCCGATATGCCCCTTTTTGTGGATGTAACCGGGCGCAATGCCAATGCGGCAGCCGCCATGGGAATCCCTGCCTTCGCCCGGCGTGACGATGCCGGGACAATTCGGTCCAATGAGCCGGGTTGCCTTGCCTTCCAACGCCCGCTTCACCCGGATCATGTCACGCACGGGAATGCCTTCGGTGATGGCGACGACGAGTTCCAACCCGGCATCTGCGCCCTCAAGAATGGCGTCCGCGGCGAAGGGCGGGGGAACGAAAACGGCCGAGGCCGTCGCGCCCGTCTGTTTGATGGCGTCGGCGACGGTGTCAAAAATGGGAACTTTTTTCCCGGCGTGTTCAAAAAACTGCCCGCCTTTGCCGGGAGTGACACCGGCGACGACCTGTGTGCCATAATCAATGGAAAGCTGTGCATGACGCGCACCAAAGCTGCCGGTGATGCCTTGGACGAGGACCTTGGTGTCGGGTTTGACGAGAATAGACATGGAAAATTTACGATTTCAGATTGCCGATTTACGATTTGTTCCGCTTGTGAATGCAAAGGGTGTTGCCGTCGGGGTCGGAGATGAAGGCCATCCGGCAGACAGGAGTTGGGAACGGCTCCATCCGGAATTTTACATTATTCGCACGCAAGTGGGCGATGGCCGTGTCGAAATTCTCCACTTCCAGGCCGACGGAACAGCCATCCGGGCGCGGATTCCAATCCGGGGCGCCACAACCGAGGGATAGCGTGCCGCTGGCAATATCATACTCGGTCCACTGCATCCCGCCGGGTTCGCCAATGGTCGTGGCGGGTTTCAGCCCCAGCACGTTTTCATAGAACTTGCGCGCCCGGGCCATGTCGGTGACCGGATAACAAGTAAAAGCAATGTCAGTGACTTTCAGCATGACAACGGTTCTTTGCGGTTGACCGTGCCGGGGCTGGTTTTCTCCGGGGTAAAACCCGGCACACGTTGCAAAAGTTTTGCCGCCGAACGGCGGAGGCGATGCCGCAAACCGCGGTGGCCGGGCAACCGGTCCGCGACCGTGCGCTCCATCAATTCGCGCAGGGCATCGCGCCGGCGTTTTGATTGCTCATGCTGCTGGGCCAGTTCTATCATTTGTTTCTGCAATTCCACCAATCGACGGTAAGGCTCCAGGTCTTCCACGACCATTTTCATCCCCGGATTTTCTTTCCAGCTCCGTGCCATGTGCCTTAATTCGTCAAAAAATCTATTTGCCCACGGCTTTCACCACTTTTTGGGCGGCCTCAGCCATGGAGTCGCCCGTGATGAGGGTGAGGCCGGATTCGGCCAGGGTTTTTTTCCCGGCGGCCACGTTGTTGCCTTCCAACCGGACCACCAGCGGCAGCTTCAGGCCCGTTTCCTTCACCGCGGCGACAATGCCGGTGGCGATGACGTTGCAATCCATGATGCCGCCGAAAATATTCACCAGGATGCCCTTCACGTTTGGATCCTGCAGGATGATTTTGAAGGCGGCGGTGACCTGTTCCTTGCTGGCCCCGCCGCCCACATCGAGAAAATTGGCGGGCATGCCGCCGAAATGCTGGATGATGTCCATGGTGGCCATGGCCAGGCCCGCGCCGTTGACAAGGCACGCGATGTTGCCGTCGAGCTTGATGTAATTCAGGTTGAACTTGCTGGCCTCGATTTCCAGCGGCGCCTCCTCGTTCAGGTCGCGCATTTCCTGGATGTCCTTGTGGCGGTAGAGACCGTTGTCATCGAGCGAAATCTTGGCGTCCAGTGCCACGACGGATTCCTTGCCGTCGGGCAATTCGACGACGCACATGGGGTTGATTTCCACCAGGGCGGCGTCGCATTCCCACCAGGTGGTGAAGACGCCGGCAACGAATCTGGCGGCGGCATTGAACAGATCGCCCTTGAGCCCGAGCGCGGCGGCGATCTTGCGTGCCTGATATGGCATGATGCCGGTGGCGGGATCAATCCATTCCTTGAAAATCTTTTCCGGCGTTTTGGCCGCGACTTCCTCGATGTCCATGCCGCCTTCGGTGCTGGCCATGATGAGCGGACGTCCCGTGGCCCGGTCGAGCAGCACCGCCAGATAAAATTCCCTTTTGATTTTCGCGCCGCTGGCGATGAGCAGCGTCTGCACGTGGCGGCCTTCCGCGCCCGTCTGTTTGGTGACGAGCACCTGGCCGAGCATTTTTTCGGCGAAGGAAACCGCTTCGTCCACGGATGCGGCGACCTTCACGCCGCCCTGGAAACCGCTTTTGAAGGTGCCCTTGCCGCGTCCGCCCGCATGGATCTGGGATTTGACCACGACGCGGGCGCTGCCGCCGGCAGCAATCTTCTCCGCGGCCGCGCGGGCTTCGCCCGCCGATTTGGCGGGGATTTCGAGCGGGACGGCGACACCGTATCTGGCGAGCAACTGTTTGGCCTGATATTCGTGAATATTCATTTCAAAAATAACCCGGCGCATTAAAAACCATTGCGCCCGAAAATCAAACCTTTAACGCACCGAAAGTTCGAGAGATCGAACGGAACCGGCAGCCAGGGTCGGCTGGCCGGTCAGGAGGATCATTCCATCCGTCCCCACGTCGGTGACAATAGGAAATTGCCCTGATAGTTGAATTGATGCATTTTATGAGGAATGCTAAATGGCAACCGGAGTGTTGTTGAGCCATGATGTTTTCCGGTCTGGTGAATCCGATTTTTCGTTCTGCATCCGGCCTGGAAAGTCGGATGCCGGAAAATCGCGTCGCTTTCACACTGGTGGAATTGCTGGTGGTCATTGCCATCATCGCCATCCTGGCGGCCTTGTTGTTGCCGACCCTGGGCCGGGCTCAACAACACGCCCAGCGTGTCGCCTGCCTTTCCAATCTTCAGCAAATCGGTCTGGCCTTTGGCATGTATCTGGACGATCACGAGGACCGTTTTGCCGACCGGCGCGACCTGAAATCAAGCCTGCCAGGCGGTTATCATCCCTGGACCAGCTGGCCGCCGTCCGACCCGCGCGGCGGCTGGGCGGCGCTGGTATTGCACGATCAGGCGCTGAATGATTCCCTCTGGTCCTGTCCGGCCGCCGTTATTTCCCCGGTGGGAAATGTCGTGCAATCCCTCCAGTCCTTTTCTCTGGATACCAATGCTCCGGCGTCGCGCTACTGGCTCTGGCGGTTTGACCGTCCCGACGAACCGGTCTCACTCGAGGATTTCTGGGGTAAAACCGAAACCCAGGCCGTGTCCGATCTTCAATCCACCAACGATCCCACCATCGGATTGATCAGCGGCCCCAGCGATGTCGAATTGACGGTGGACCCTTATTTTCCGAATACCATTCCCAGCGTTCTGGCCGCGTTGAAGGGCGCCACCATTCATCCCGGCGGCCGCAACCGGGTTTATCTGGACGGCCACGTGCAATTCATCAGGGACTTCCGGACTCCGTGATTCCGGTTCAATGCAGAACACCGGCGTCTTGACCCGAGGGGTGGCTACAGGTTACGGCTGCCCACGCTGGGCGGCGATTTGCGCGGAGGTAACCTGACCGGAGCCGGGGGCGAAGTTGTTGCGGAGGTAGTTGATCACGCTGGCGAGATCGTCGTCGTTCAGGAAGGCAAAAGGGGGCATGACATTGGAAAATTTCGGACGGTCTGGCGACAACACGGCGGCTGGGCCGCGCAGCAGCACCTTGATGAGCCGGGTGGAATCGCCGGCGACCACGGCGCTGCCGGCCAGGGCCGGTTGCATGTTGGGCACCCCGCCACCATCGGGCATGTGGCAGGCGGCGCAAACCTGCCGGTAAATTTTCCCACCGGGCGTATCGGCGCCGACAGTTGCGGGAATCTGCAGGGAACCGAGGACGGATTTGCCATTGGTGACCGGGGAGGTTTCTCCCGTGTAAATGATGCGCCAGATGCGGCCCTTCTCGGTATCGGTGACATAGAGCGAGCCATCGGGGCCGACCGCAACGCCGCACGGGCGGAAACGCGCATCACCGGTGTTGACGAAATTTTCCACACCGGCGAACCCGTCGGCGAACGTCTCATATTTCCCGGTCGGCATTCCTTCTTCGTCGAATGGAACAAAGACCACTTTATAACCCGCCTGCGGTAGTGGTGCGCGGTTCCATGAGCCGTGAAAGGCGAGGAACATGCCGCCGCGATATTTCTCGGGAAACTGTGTGCCGGTGTAGAGCGCCATTTGCAGCGGAGCCCAGTGCGCGGGAAAGGCAATCACCGGTTTGTCATAGATTGAATTGGTGTCGCGCTTGTGATTGTCGCCGCCGAACTCGGGCGCGACCATGCGGGCATTCTTGATCGGATCCCAATACGTGTACGGCCAGCCGAGATTGATGCCGTCGCGCAGCAGATGCATTTCCTCGGCGACGCGTTCGGCATTGTCGAGTTCGTCATAGTGCTCAGGATCGATCGTGTTCAAGTTGTCGCGCCCCATCATCACCATGAAGAAGTCTGACGAGACGGGATTCCACGCCAGGGCCAGCGAGTGCCGATGGCCGGTGGAAAAATGGAATGCGTTCGCCTGCGTCTGGTTGGTCCGGTTGGCATCGAATCGCCAGAAACCGCCGTGGGTTTTCAGAAATTCGGTGGCGTCCTTGCCCCGGGCGCCGGGCTGGCGGTCGTTATCGCTGTAAACATTGTAAGGCGAACCAACTTCGACCAGCAGCCGCCCCTGGTCATCAAAGGCGAAACTCTTGGCATCGTGTTGGGATCCCGCCGGCAGGCCGGACACAATGGTTTCAGGGTCGCCCGCCGGCACCAGTTCGCCGGGGGTGTATTCATACCGGTAAACTCCCGTCCGGGTGGAGTAGTAAAGCCCGCCATCGTGGATTGCCACACAGGTTCCCGGACCGGAGCTGAATGTCTGGACCACGTCCACCCGGCCATCTCCGTTGGTGTCGCGCAACGCGTAAATGCCGTCGAAATAGGATTTGACGTAAATATCCCCGTTGGTGGCGACGGTGAGGAAACGGAGCCGGTCCTTGTTTTGGCCGATCTGGCGGTGCGCGACAAGATTGTCGGCCACGACCAGGGCGTGAAAACCGGGCGGCAGGGTGATGCCACCGTCGTCGGGATCCGGCGCTGGCAGAACGGCATGCACTGGCGAAACAAAAATTATTGCAAAAAAGGCAAACGCCAAAAAGCGAAATGGATTCATCATTCGAGCCTCAACCAGGTTAAAATCTTCAGCACCGGTACTGCGGATTCCGATGTCCCGTCTATCAAACCAAGCCGTTAAACCTTTATCAAGAATTATGAGACTGTCTGAATGCTTCAAGGCTGCGACTGGAAATCAGTACCGGTCCAGTCGCCAGACGGACAATTCATTCCTGGGTGAAGTAACTGAGGTTTTCCAGTTCGATGGCCAGGTTGACGTTGTTGACCATGACTTCTTCCGGGACGGACAGGACGATGGGCGAAAAATTCAGGATGCCGGCAATGCCGGCATTCACCAGCAGGTTGGCCACTTCCTGCGCGGCGGCGGCCGGCACGGTGAGGATGGCCATCTTGACGCCGTGTTTTTCGACAAAGTCACGCAGTTCGTCCATGCCCAGGATGGCCTGTTTGATTTCCTTGTCGCGTTTGCGCTGCGGCTCGGCGTCAAAGGCGGTGATGATTTCAAAACCTTCCTTTTCAAATCCGCGATATGACAGGAGGGCCAGGCCCAGGTTGCCGACGCCCACGAGGATGACCGGCTGCAAGCGCGAGGTGCCGAGTTCATCGGCGATCCGGGTGGACAGCTCCGCCACGTCGTAGCCCAGGCCGCGGGTGCCAAAGGTGCCGAAATAAGCCAGGTCCTTGCGGAGCTGCGTGGATTTGACGCCGGCAGCCTTGGCCAGGGCATCGCTGGAAACCGTGCCGATCCCGTTTTCGCGCAGTCGCGCGAGGCAGCGGAGGTAAATCGAGAGACGATAAACCGTCTTGCGGGGGATGACAGGACCGTTCTTTTTCAAGGCGCACCGAAAGTAAGCAAGCCAGGGTCGCAGGGCAAGCAGCCGGAGAATTTTTTTGACCCGGCAAGCGGCCTGCTTAGAGTATGTTGATGTTTAACGGCAACTGTGTTTCCAGGCTGGCGTTGCATTGGGTGAATTGCCTTAAAGCACTGAAAAACCGGGGGATGCCGGCGCGGGAGCGCGAGCTGCCCGAGGCCAGGCAGGGATGTTGTGTTACGGCGGCGCTGGCGGAAATTGAGCACACGGTTCAAAAATCAACTTCATAAATCATGCTCAAAAAATATAAAATCAACGGCGGTTTTGATGAAATGCTCGACGTGAATAGCGGCGTGCGCTCGCATTACCGGAAATTTCACAAATTGTTCAAGGGCGTAAAGCAGACGGAATTTGACGCCAAGCGGCAGACGGTGGATACGGCGTTCCTGCGGCAGGGGATCACCTTCAACGTCTATGGCGACGCCCAGGGAGCCGAGAAAATTTTCCCGTTCGACCTGTTGCCGCGCATCATTCCGGCGACGGAATGGGAATTCCTGGAACGCGGCCTGGCGCAACGTATCACGGCGCTGAACCTGTTCCTGCACGATATTTACCACGAGCAAAAGATCCTGAAGGATGGCGTTATCCCGGAATTCTACATTCTCTCCGCCCGCCATTTCCGGCGCGAATTCGTCAACTTCGAGGTGCCCAAGGGAATATACGTTCATATTTGCGGCACGGATTTGATCCGCGACAAGGACGGCAACTATCTGGTGCTGGAAGACAATGGACGCTGCCCGTCCGGCGTCAGCTACGTGCTGGAAAATCGCCGGGCGATGAAGCGCGCGTTTCCAGCGATGTTTGAGGGCATCGGTGTGCGGCCGGTGGAAAATTATCCGCAGGAGCTTTTAAAATGCCTCCGGCACATCGCCCCGTCGGGCGTGGCGGAGCCGACCGTGGTCCTGCTCACACCCGGCGCATACAATAGCGCTTATTTTGAACACACCTACCTGGCGCGGCAGATGGGCATTGAGATTGTGGAAGGCCGCGATTTGTTCGTGCGGGATTCGCGGGTGTTCATGCGGACGACCAAGGGGCTCCAGCCGGTGCACGTCATCTACCGGCGCATCGACGATGATTTCATCGACCCGACGGTTTTCCGGCGCGATTCGATGCTGGGCGTTCCGGGCCTGATTCACGCCTATCGCGCAGGTCATGTTTCGCTGGCCAATTCCATCGGCACCGGCATTGCCGACGACAAAGTGGTGTATTATTTCGTGCCGCGGATGATCAAATATTATCTCGGCCAGGAACCCATCATTCCGAATGTGCCGACGTATCTCGCCAGCGAGGAAGCCGACCGCAAATACATCCTCGAACATCTGCCCGAACTGGTGGTGAAGGCGGCCAACGAATCCGGCGGCTATGGCATGTTGATGGGGCCCAAGGCGTCGAAGGAAGAAATTGAGAAATTCCGCGAAAAAATCATCGCCGAACCGCGCAATTACATCGCCCAGCCGATGATTTATCTGTCGCAACACCCGACTTATTGCGATGGCAAATTCGAGGGCCGGCACGTGGACCTGCGGCCCTTCATTCTCTCGGGCGAACGCATCTCCATCATTCCCGGCGGCCTTACGCGAGTGGCCCTGCGCAAGGGATCGTTGGTGGTCAACTCTTCACAGGGCGGCGGCAGCAAGGACACCTGGGTTTTATATGGCGATGAATAATTTATGATTTACGATCTACGATTTACGATTTACGCGGGGGCAAACCCGGCGGCCGACGTCCAGTGTTCCGCTGGTGGGCAATTCAACTTTTGTTCCGATCCGGGAGCGAGATTCCCAGGACAAACAAGTTTTTCGTTCATCGCACGTTCCATGCTTCATTCGTCATTCGTCAATCATCAATCGTAAATGCTCTCCCGGGTTGCTCATTCACTTTACTGGATGGCGCGTTACATCGAACGCGCCGAAAACATCGCGCGCATCGTGGACGTAAACCTCCAGTTGTTGCTCGACCTGCACGACCTGGATGAAAAGCAGCTCGCCGAGTACTGGCTGCCCATTGTCCAAAGCACCGGCGATGAGGAGGCTTTTTTCAAATTGTATCCCCATGCCACAGGACAGGCGGTGACGGAATTTCTCGTGTTCCAGTCCGAAAATCCGAACTCCATCGTCCAATGCATCTGTTCCGCGCGTGAAAATGCCCGCATGGTGCGCGACCAGGTCACCCTGGAGCTCTGGGAGGAATTGAACCGGCTGTATCTGCTGGTCCGCTCGCCGCAGGCGCGGGTAATCTGGCAGCGCAGCCCGGGCGAATTTTTCCAGGAAATCAAGGCCGGCTCGCTGCACCTGATCGGCATCATCAACGCCACCCTGGTCCATGACGAAGGCTGGTGGTTCATCCAGACCGGACAGTTCCTGGAGCGGGCCGACAAGACCACGCGCATTCTCGATGTGCGTTATCAGACCCTGCCGGCCCGGGGCGTGCCCACGGAGATCAATCAAACGACCGCGCTGGAATGGTCCGCCGTATTGCGCTCCTGCAGCGCCTGGGACGCCTACCGGACCATTCACGGCGCGGACATCCATCCGCGGCTGGTGGCTGAATTTCTCCTGTTGAGCGATGATTTTCCGCGCTCCGTCCGGTTTTGCGTGAGCGAATTGAACCGCGCAGTCCGCCGCATCTCCGGCGTGGCCGAAGGCCATTTCTGCAACGAGGCCGAAAAACTGACCGGCCGTTTTCTCGCCGAGCTGCAGTTCAGCGGGGTGGATGAACTCTTTGACCGCGGCCTGCATCAATATCTGGACGAGGCCCAGATGAAGCTGAATAATATTGGCGAAGCTTTGTTCCGTGCGTATATTTTTCAGCCGTTTCAGAACCCAAACGAGGAACACATGGTGCAACAGGAGGAACAACAACAACAAACTGGCGCCGATGGAAATTAAACTTGCATGAAACGCATTGGCATCCTGACAGCCGGCGGTGACACGCCTGCACTCAACGCCACCATTCATGGCGCGGTGGTGCGCGCCAACCAGCTCAAGGTCGAAATCTTTGGGCTGATCAAGGGGTTCAACTGCCTGTTCAACCCGCGGGCGCCCCATGTCCATCTCAACCCGCTGTATCAGGAAATTCCCGAACTGGATCCGACCAAGGGCGGCACGCTCATCGGCTCGTCCCGGGATTACGTGGATCCGAACAAGAAGGATGAGCTGGATCTCATCACCCTGCGCCTGAAGAAGCTGGGGATTGAAGGGCTGATTTGCATCGGCGGTGACGGCACGCTCAACGGCCTGCAACCGCTGGCCGAACGGTTGCCCGTGGTGCTCGCGCCCAAGACGATTGACAACGATCTCGGCCTGAACTACCCGAGCGAACCGGATGAGTGGGTGCGAATCAACGATGCCGCCGCCAAGCACGGTTACCGCTACAAGCATGCCCCGTCCAGCGCCGTCTTCGACCTGGAACACATTGTCAACTACGCGACGCCCGGTTATGCCACGGCAGTCTTTGTCTCCGCCCAGGGCATCGAACGCATCCGCACCACGGCGGAAAGCCATCGGCGCATCGCCATCATTGAGGTCATGGGCCGGCACTCGGGATACATCGCGCTCGGCACTTCTTATGGCCAGCCGGACATCGTCTTGATTCCCGAACATCCGCTCGACCTCGAGCGGCTGGTGGAGCGGGTCAAATATCTGTATGACCTCCAGAAAAACGTCGTCATCGTCTGCGGCGAAGGCATCGTGGACGAACAGGGCAATGAACTGGGCGCCGAAACCAAGTCCACCGACCCGTCTGGGAACGTGGTGCTCAGCGGCGCGGCGGACGCCTTGCGCGCAAAGCTCATCCAGATGATTGGCGACCGCTACTTCCAGCTTTATCGCCGCGGCGAATCGGCCAAGGAGGCCATCTTCACCCGCAAAGTCGGCCATACGCAACGCGGCGGGCGGCCCATTCTCTTCGACCGGTTTTATGCGGCGATGCTCGGTTCAAAGACGGTGGACCTGCTGGTTGAAGGCCGTAACAACGCGGTGTCCATTCTCCAGTACAATTCCACCAAAGGTTTTCACGTGGAAGGCTATGATGCGAACCGTTTTCGCGACCGTTGGGGACTCATCCATGCGCGTTTCATGCATCCGGCGCTTTACGATCCCGTGTTGATGAAACCCTCGAAGCTGGGGATTGATTATCTGCTGCCCATTTTCACCGACGCCATCGGGAATGACGACGCCGAGCACATGCGCTCGACCTTGTTTGATCCCGGCAACCTCGCTCAACCTTATCACTCAATGAACACGGATGTTCACAAGCGCATCCGGTTTTTGCAAACTGAAACGGCATGACCAACACCTTCCTGACCAACCATTTGATCGAATACATCAACGTCAAACTGGCGCTGCTGGGTTTCCAGCCCGCAGCCGCCGGCCGCCCCTCGGAATTTGGCGACATCATTTCCAACCTGGTCGCGCAGTATCAGGAAAAGGAACGCCTGCTAGCCAACCACCTGTGCCCGGCGGACCGGCGCATCCAGACTTATCTCTACGATTATCTTCAAGACGTGCCGGTGACGAAGCTGCCGTTGCACACATTTACGCTCGACCGGCCTGGCATGGCCCGGATGCTGTCGCTGCCGGTGGACCGCGACGAATTCGCCTCCGAGATTGTCAATTCCTATCGGGTCAAGCAGGGCGTGCTGCACAATCCGCGCAGCGACCGCCGCACCACCCAGGGCATCTTTCACGTGGCCGAAGGCGGCCTGCCGGTTCCCGACGACAAGATCGGAGTGCCAAAAGCCGTTTTCGGGAAGATGCTGAGCCTCGCATTCAATCCCCCGCGTTCGTTGATGCGCCTGCCGTTCACCGCCACCCAGGCGCAGCCCGCCGAATGTTTTGTATCGTTGTTGCTCCGTCCGGTGGTCTGTCCGGCGGTTCCCGGTTTTACGTCGAAGAAAAGCATGGAAGTCCGCTTTTTCGTGCCCGGCAGCCTCGTCAGCAACCTGGATTTTGTCGAAAGCATCTTCGGCAACGGGGGCGACCCGAACCTGCCCGAAAACGACGCGGGCCTGGACGTGGAACACTGGACCGGGCACACCGGTTGCGTGATCCTCGCGCCGCATCTGACCAAGGCGACCAAGAAATCCGCGGGTCTGCCGCATTGGGACCAGGCCACGGAGCGCCAGCGCCGTGACGGCATGTGCTGGAAGGACGAATGGGAATTTTACAACAACGGCCAGGCGTTCAAACTCACCTGCCGCGACAAGACCGGCGTCATTGTAACCCTCATCGCCGACAACTACTACGGCTATTGCAAGAAGGAGGTCAAAACCCAGATCAGCTACGCCGCCAATCTTTATGGCTCGTGCGAGGAGGAACACGCGGGCGGCGCGCTCGTTTTCCCCGCCTATGATCTGGGGGAGGAATTCAGCGGCGATGTTCATGTCAAGCAGGTGGGTCATTCGTTTAGCGAGGTTTGCTCGCTGTATCGCGAGTTCATTGAACTCAAATCCGAGGGTTACGCGGTGGATAAAAAATATCCGGATATCATTTATGTGCCGGAGGACGCGCGCTTCGACCTGGACAAGCAACGCATCACCTGGCCCGGCGGGAAGAGCGGGTGTGGCATCAAGCTGCTGCCCGGCAAAACCTACGTCCGCCCTTCGGGCTACAAGGTCCGCATGGAAAAGCCCGGTCCCGGTCGGGCCTGGCGGCTGGTGGGGGCCGTGGCGGAAGGTCTCCTGTGCCACAAACCCTGCACCGTTTCCGGCGGCGGCAAATCCGAAATTTCCAAACCCATCACCGACGCCATTCTCACCGGGCCGGTGTTTGTCGCCGATTTCAAAAAGGATTTTGACCAGGTGGCGGAGTTGATCGAGCGCGACCAGGGTGGCCGCTTCAAGGATGCAACGCGCGTGGACAAGCGACTGATCCTCAGTGCGGAACGGTCGCTGGGGTCGGTCATCAAATTGCTCACACCGGACGAGGAGGACTACAAACCCGAATACAACGCCTGGCTGGAAGGCATCCCGCAATATCTCAAGGAGCTGGTGTTCGTCGTGAAGCGTTATTACAAGCCCGAATGGGGCGCGAAATGGCGCGACCATTTCAGCGTGGACATCATCAACGGCAAGCCTGCCAATGAATTGAAATGCGATAATCGCAAGCTGGTCACCACCTATCTGCGCGTTGGTTTCGACGCGGATGGGTTGTGGCGCACGTTCGGCCTGCGCAAGGATTTCAATCCGGCGTTGAAGCTCCAGGCCGAGGATGACATCACCGCTTCGGTGGTCGTGCCACCAGGACGGCTCGAGGACGTGCCCGAGGCGGCATCCGCCGCGGGTCTGTCATTGAAATTCGTCCATAACACCGAGACCAGGCTGTTTCAACGTCCGGACGATGCGATTCATCGTGGCTACGATAAGTTCACCGAGGCCGATTTTTCCCGCCCGGACAATTTCTTTTCGAATTACGAGCCGCTGCCGGCCAAGGCAGCGCAGGAAATGATCGAGGAAGCGATTGCTTTCCACCAGTTCACCGAGCCGATGCAGTCGTTGATTCAGAGTGTGGCCGATGGCGGCACGGGTTACTTCGTATGTTCCGCGAATCCCCGGATCGTGGATGGCAAGCCGACCAAAAACCCGCGTTATCTCCAGCTCCGTCCGGACCTGGTCAATCCGCGTGAAAGTTATCTGGCGGATATGGCCGCGCGCTTGCGCCGCCGCCTGCCACCGGGTAAGCCCCTGCACAATCCGGTGGCCGCCGTGTTGCCCGGGCGCCGCAACAATCCGCCCGAGACCGGCATCCGCTCGCTCGCGTGCTACAACCCGATCCATTACTTCGAGCTGCCGGAACTGTTCATGGAATTCATCTGCAGCATGACCGGCAAATCGCCGTCCACCACCGGCGCGGGTTCGGAAGGTGCCCTGACCAAGGGTCCGTTCAACGCGCTGCCGCCCATCATCGACCTGAACAACGCGCTCGTCTCGTATATCCTCACCGGTCATCACGCCTTTGTGACCGCCGCCGGCTATGTCGGCCCGAAGGTGCGGGTGGACCATGACGTCAGCCTGCTGGTGCCGGAGGTCTGGTGCCGCATGGCTCCGGAGGAACGCGACCCGCAATACCTGCTGGCGAATGGTTACCTGGAGAAATGCGCGGATTTTGAGCATGCCGGGAAAAAGGTGCTGGCCAGCCGGCTCGGTTACCGCATCAACGCCCGATTCGCCCGCTCCTTTTTTGGCCGTGTGTTCAACCATCCGCACGTCGTGTTCACCGATGAAATGCTGCGGCCGGAACTTCAGGGCGTGGACGTTTTTGCCGACGGCATGGACAACATCGTCACCACCCAAAAGCGCGTGGCGCAGATGTATTTTGACGACGGCAGCATCGCCCAGGCCTGTCCGCCGCTGAAGGCGCTGCTCCAGATCATGTTGCACGACACCTGGGAGGGCAGGGGACTCGACCATCCGGAGTTGCGAAAATTATTCACCCGCGATTATCTCCTGGCCAGCGACTGGTATGCGGCGCGGCTCAAGGCCAAACAATCCGTTGATCGGGGGTTGTGGAAACGGCACGTCGAATACCTGAGCCACTTTATGCACAAGGCCAGTCACGCGGATGTCGCCGCGCAACTGGAGATTGCCGACCGGTTGGCCCGGGCCCGAAAGACCCTGGAGGAGGTCGAAGCACCGGATTACCTGCGGACACTTTCCGGCACGCTTGGCGCGGAACCGATCGAGGGGTATTTATAACATGTCCATCCACGTTGCGCTCCACCACAAAACCCACTACCAATACGACCGGCTGGTCAATCTCGGCCCGCAGGTGGTGCGGTTGCGTCCGGCGCCCCATTCCCGAACGCGGATTTTGAGTTATTCGTTGCGCGTTACGCCGGAAAAACATTTCATCAACTGGATCCAGGACCCACAGTCGAATTACGCCGCCCGGCTCGTCTTTGAACAGCCCACGCGGGAATTTTGCGTGGAAGTGGACCTGGTCGCGGAGATGGCGGTGTTGAATCCGTTCGATTTCTTCCTCGAACCGCAGGCGGAAAAATTTCCCTTCGAATACGATCCCGCGCTCGATCATGAACTCGCGCCGTTCCGGCGCAAATGCTGGCTGACACCGCACTTCATGAAGTGTCTCGCCGCCATCCGGCGCGGGGTGCTGGGTGAAACCGGGCGGCGCACGAATCAGGAACGCCTCGAGGTTCCGGAAAAGGAAAAGCCGCGCACCATTGATTTCCTCGTCGCCATCAATCAATGCCTGTGGAAGGACATCAAATATACCATCCGCCTCGAACCCGGCGTGCAAACGCCGGAGGAGACGCTGGAAAAGATGAGCGGGTCCTGCCGCGATTCCGCCTGGCTGCTGTGCCAGTTGTTCCGGCATTGCGGGCTGGCGGCGCGCTTCGTCAGCGGTTATCTGGTCCAGCTCAAAGCCGATGTGAAGGCGCTCGACGGCCCCAGCGGCGCGGAAAAGGATTTCACCGACCTGCACGCCTGGTGTGAAGTGTATCTCCCCGGCGGGGGTTGGATCGGCCTCGACGCGACGAGCGGTTTGCTCGCCGGCGAAGGCCACATTCCGCTCGCCTGTACGCCCGATCCGACCAGTGCCGCGCCGATCAGCGGGGCGGTGGACGAATGTGAATGCAAATTCGGTTTCGAGATGGGCGTAACGCGCATATACGAATCGCCGCGGGTCACCAAACCCTACACCGAGGAACAATGGGAAGGCATCGAGCAGCTCGGCCAGGCGATTGACGCCGATTTGAACCGGCATGACGTCCGCCTCACCATGGGCGGCGAACCGACGTTTGTTTCAGTGGACGACCCGGACGGGCCCGAATGGAATTTCACCGCCGTGTCGCACAAGAAGCGCGTGCTCTCCGGCGAACTCATCAAGCGGCTGCGGAAACAATTCGCGCCCGGCTCGCTGCTCCATTATGGCCAGGGAAAATGGTATCCGGGCGAACCGCTGCCACGCTGGGCGCTCGCGGCCTACTGGCGCAAGGACGGCGTGCCCATCTGGAAGGATGACTCGCTCATTGCCGACGAATCGAAGGATTACGGCTACGGGTCCAAGGAGGCAAAGGAACTGCTCGGTCGCATTGCCAAAGTGGTCGGCGCCGATCCAAAACATCTTATTCCGGCCTACGAGGACGCGTTCTACTACCTGTGGAAAGAGCGCCGTTTTCCGTCGAACATCACGCCGGAGAAATCGAATCTCAAGAACAAACAGGAACGCGAGCGCATCACGCGGATTTTTCAGCAAGGTCTGGGCGAGGTGGTTGGTTACTCGCTGCCCATCAAGCGCGCCGAGTATGGCAACCAGCCCGGCTGGACGTCCGGCTCGTGGTTTTTACGTGACGACGACACGCTCTGGCTCATCCCCGGTGATTCGCCGATGGGCCTGCGCCTGCCGATTGATTCGATTCCGTGGGTGGCGGAAAAGGATTATCCCTGGATCTGGCAGCAGGATCCTTCGCAAAAAAAACTGCCCGAGTTGCCGAAGGAATTTCCGTATCGCGCCGGGCAGCGGTTTGTGGCCGGCGGCGGCGCCCCGTTGCCTCCGGGTCACGGTCCGGGCCAGCGCGCCCAGGAACTTGAATTGCTGGAATTGCCGAAGGAAATCGATCCCAACCAACGCCCGGTCCCAGGGGTGAGCGCGCCTTGGATCATCCGCACCGCGATGTGCGTCGAACCGCGCAACGGACGGTTGCACGTTTTCATGCCGCCGGTCACGACCACGGAGGATTATCTCGATCTCATTGCGGGCATCGAAACCGCCGTCACCGAGATGGGGGTGCCCATCATCATCGAGGGCGAAACCCCGCCCAAGGATCCCCGCCTGAACAAGCTGGCGGTGACGCCCGATCCCGGCGTCATTGAGGTCAACATGCACCCCAGCAAATCATGGGACGAACTGGTCCAGCGCACGACGGTGCTGTATGAGGAGGCGCGGCAGACCCGGCTGGGTACGGAAAAATTCATGCTGGACGGCCGCCACACCGGCACGGGCGGGGGCAACCACATCATCATTGGCGGCGATACCCCGCCGGATTCACCGGTTTTACGCCGGCCGGATCTGCTCCGTTCACTGCTGGGCTACTGGCAGAACCATCCGTCATTGAGCTGGCTGTTCAGCGGTTTGTTCATCGGCCCGACCAGCCAGGCGCCCCGCGTGGACGAGGCCCGCAACGATTCGCTTTATGAACTTGAAGTGGCCTTCAACGAACTGGACCGGCAGGTTGGCCTCGATCCGTGTAGCCGCCGATGTGAGGAGGCGGACAAACATGTGCCATCAGCCGATCCGCCTCCTCACGTCGGCGGCTACATCCCGCCGTGGATCGTGGACCGCGTCTTTCGCAACCTGTTGATCGACGCCAGCGGCAACACTCACCGCGCCGAGTTCAGCATCGATAAACTGTTTTCACCCGAAAGCAGTGCCGGCCGGCTCGGCCTGGTGGAGATGCGCGCCTTCGAAATGCCGCCGCACGCGCGCATGAGCCTCGCGCAACACCTGCTCCTGCGCGGGCTGGTGGCCAAATTTTGGAAGGAACCGTACCAGAACCCTCTGGTCCGCTGGGGCACGGACCTGCATGATCGCTGGATGCTCCCGCATTTTTGTGAGACCGATTTCAGGGATGTCGTGGCGGATTTGCGCGACGCCGGGTATCCGTTCGAGTTCGACTGGTTCGCGCCGCATTTTGAGTTTCGTTTTCCGCGGGTCGGCGATCTGGAACAGCGCGATTTGCAGATTGAACTCCGCACGGCGCTCGAACCGTGGCATGTGCTCGGCGAGGAACCGGGCGGCGGTGGCACCGTGCGATACGTGGACAGCTCGCTGGAACGGATGCAGGTCAAGGCGCGCGGCCTGGTGGGCGACCGTTTCGCCATCACCTGCAACGGCCATCGGGTGCCGTTGCATCCGACCGGCACCAACGGCGAGGGCGTGGCGGGTGTGCGTTACCGAGCCTGGCAGCCGCCGCACTGTCTGCAGCCCACGGTCCCTTCGCACGCGCCGCTGCGGTTCGACCTTTTTGACACCTGGAACCGGCGTTCATTGGGTGGTTGCACCTACCACGTGGCGCATCCTGGTGGACGCGGTTACGACACGTTTCCAGTGAATAGTTACGAGGCCGAGAGCCGTCGCCTGACGCGTTTCTTCCGCCAGGTCCATACGCCGGGTCGGATGGAAATTCCGTCCGTAAAACCAAATCCGGATTTTCCGTTTACCTTGGATTTGCGTAATGTCTGACGCCGATGACAAACCAACGATCCGCAAATTGCAAATGATTCAGTCCCAATCCATGTCGGGCGAGGCCAGTGCGGCTGAGCCGGCGGCCCCGGCCCCGGATGGTTTGCTGGCCGGTTACCGGCGGAACGCCGCCGCGTTCGACGAATTGCTGGCGGAAAGCGGTCCCGTGCGTCCGCATTATGCGAAGTTGATGGGTGCGTTGGGCGAACTCAGCCCGGCGGAAGTTCAGCATCGTTGGGATACGAGCCAGCGGTTCGTCCACGAGCAGGGCATCACCTACAATGTCTATGGCGATCCGCGGGGCATCGAACGTCCGTGGCAGCTGGACCCGATTCCCTTCGTCATCGCGCCGGACGAATGGCGGTCGCTCGAAGCCGGGCTGATTCAACGCGCCACCCTGCTGAACCGCATCCTGGCCGATTGTTACGGCGCGCAGGATCTGATCCGTTCCCGCTGGCTTTCGCCGGCGCTGGTGTTTGCGCAGCCGGATTTCCTGCGTCCGTGCCACAACCTGCGCCTGCCCGAGGACATCTTTCTCCATTTCTATGCCGCCGACCTCGCGCGTTCGCCCGACGGCCGATGGTGGGTGGTGTCCGACCGGACGCAAATTCCCTCCGGGGCGGGTTACGCGCTGGCCAATCGTCTCGTCACCTCGCGCATCCTGCCGGAATCGTTCCGTGACAATAACGTCCATCGGCTGGCCGGATTTTTCCGCGAGGCGCAAAACACGCTGGCGCGTCTCGCGCCGCGCAAGCCGGACAACGCCCGCGTGGTCATGCTCACACCCGGACCGCACAACGAAACCTATTTCGAGCAGGCCTATCTGGCGCGCTATCTCGGCTACCTGCTCGTCGAGGGCCAGGACCTCATCGTGCGCGACAACCGCGTTTTTCTGAAAACCCTGAGCGGCCTCGACCGCGTGGATGTGATCCTGCGGCGTGTGGACGACGATTTTTGCGACCCGCTGGAATTGCGCAACGACTCGATGCTGGGGGTGCCGGGCCTGGTTGAGGCGCTGCGTGCGGGCAACGTCGTGGTGGCAAATGCGCTCGGTTGTGGCCTGCTGCAAAGCCCGGCGTTCATGGCGTTTTTGCCCGGCCTGTGCCGGCATCTGCTCAGCGAGGAATTGAAACTGCCGTCGGCGGCAACCTGGTGGTGCGGTCAGAATTCGGCCCGGCAATACGTCGTCGAAAATCTTGACCGGCTGGTGGTCAAGCCGGCGTTCCGCTCCCACGTGCGCATCGCTGATCCGGGAAAACCGCCGGGCACGGCCGAGCGCGAAGCGTTGCGCCGGCGGATTGAATTTGATCCCGACCTGTATGTTGCGCAGGAGCGCATCGAGTGGTCCACCGCGCCGGCCTGGGACGGCAGTGGATTGACGGCGCGGCCGGTTGGTCTGCGTGTTTTCCTGGTGTCGAGCGGCAGCGGTTATTCCGTGATGCCGGGCGGATTGACCCGGGTCTCGCCGGACACCGGAGTTTTCATTTCCATGCAGCATGGCGGCAGCAGCAAGGACACCTGGATCCCGTCCGGGATACCCGTCGAGGAAACCACCCTGCTTTACGCTTCCAATCAGAACGTGGACCTGCGCCGCACGGGGAACAACCTGCCCAGCCGGCTGGCGGACAATTTCTTCTGGCTCGGTCGCTATTCGGAACGCGCCGATGAGACCGCGCGCCTCCTGCGCAGCACGTTGCGCCGGTTCAATCCGGAACGGACGGGCAGTGCGATGCCGTTGCTGGGGCCGCTGCTGCAGACACTCGAAAAACAGGGTCAATTGCCGGGCCTGCTGGAAAAAACCGAGTTGCGCCAGAATCCCGAGGCGTTCGAGGCGGAATTGCTGGCGGCCATTTTCGACCCGGTGCGCAGCGGCAGTCTGCGAAATGTCGTGGACCATTTGCAGCGGCTGGGCATGTTTGTGCGCGACCGGACTTCGAATGACATGTGGCGGGTTCTGAGCCGGCTGAACGAACGTCTGGCCATGCCGGCCACCAGTCTGGTCCTGCTCGCGGGCGACGCCACCGCGGTTTTGAATGAAACCCTGCTCGGCCTGGCCGCGTTTCACGGCCTGGCGCGCGAGAACATGACCCGGGCGCAGGCCTGGCGGTTTCTCGACATGGGGTTGCGCCTGGAACGCGCGATTTATCTTAGCACGTTGCTGGATGCCACGTTGCGGTCGCCCCAGGCGGAGGATCCCAGCCTGCTCGAGGCCGTGCTGGAGGTGGCGGACAGTTCCATCACGTTCCGTTCGCGGTACAACCTGCTGCCGCACCTGCCGGCGGTGTTCGACCTCGTGCTGCTCGACGACAAAAACCCGCGCTCGGTCCTGTTCCAGATCAACCAGCTCGCCCAGCATTTTGAATATCTCCCGCGCGATCGCGAAGCCGCGACCGGTTCCGGCAAACAAATTTTGGCCGATTGCCTGACCCGGCTCAAACAGGCGGATGCACGCGAACTGTCCGGACGCCGGGCCAGCTGGGCCGACAGCGAGTTGGGCCAAACCATCGTGGCGATACTGTGTGAACTGCCCCGGCTGTCCGATGCGATTGCCGCGGATTACTTCGCGCATTCGGTCATCTCCCGCACCGGACGGGGGAGCGAACAATGAACTACAACATAATCCATCGCACGCTTTACGAATACGCCGCGCCGGTCACGGTGTCGCATCACGTGGCCCGGCTGGAACCGCGCACCACTACCACGCAGGAACGCGACAACTTTTCCCTGAAAATTTTCCCCGAACCCGCCCTGCGCAAATCGCGCCCCGATTACTTTGGCAACCGGCTTTGTTTTTTCACCATCCAGCAGGTCCACAGCCGGCTGGAAATCATCACTTCCAGCCGCGTGACCGTGTGCGTGGAAAGGTCGTCCGCAAACGAATCCGCGGCGCCGTGGGAGTCGGTGGTGGAAATGTTCCGCGACCCGGTTTCGCCGGAGGTCGTCGAACCGTATCAATTCATCTTCGACTCGCCGCAGGTGCGTGCGTCCTTTGAACTGGCCGATTATGCCGCCCAGAGTTTTCCGGCAGGCACGCCACTGCTGGCCGGGGCGCGGGACCTGACCCGGCGGATTTTCTCGGATTTCAAATATGATCCCAAGGCGACGACCGTGGCGACGCCGCTGGAGGAGGTCTGGGAAAAGCGTCGGGGCGTCTGCCAGGATTTTGCGCATCTGGGCATCGCCTGCCTGCGTTCGCTCGGGTTGCCGGCCCGTTACGTGAGCGGCTACCTGCGCACGCGTCCACCCGAGGGTGGGACACAACAATTCGTGGGGGCCGACGCTTCCCACGCGTGGTTCGCGACTTTTTGTCCGGGTACGGGCTGGATTGATTTCGACCCGACCAACAATCTGCAGCCGGCGGAGGGACACATCACCGTGGCCTACGGCCGGGATTTTGGGGACGTGAGCCCGGTGGCCGGAATCCTTACCGGCGGCGGCAAACATGTCGTCAGGGTGGCAGTGGACGTAAAACCGTTGGCCGGTTGACCGCCCGGACCGCGGGCGAGGGAAGTCATATACAATTGGACCCCGGGCATATTTTTTGAGGCAGTGCTGGATTTTTGCGGCGGGCTTTGTCTTGATAAGCGCCGCCGCCGGGCGGGTTATGGTTTTAACAACATGAGATACGACATTTTACATCGCACCCGTTACGTGTATGGCGCTTCCGTGCGCGACAGTTTCAATGATGTCCGCCTCGAACCGCTTTCCACCATTGAGCAGACGGTGGAGTCGTTTTTACTGCGCGTGCTGCCGGCCGGCCGGGTGAATCGTTATGCCGATTTTTACGGCAACTGGGTGCATCATTTTGAAATTCCCGAGGCCCACGCCTATCTGCTCATTGAAAGCCAGGCGCGCGTGAAGACGCATCCCATTTTGCCGCTGGCCATGGAAGCGCGGCCTTGCGCGCTCAAGCAGGCCGGCAGTGCCCAGGACATCGAACGGTGTTACGACTTTTTGCAGAGCAGCCGCTTTGTGGAAATCGAGGTGGAATCGTGGCGGCTGGCGGTGGATGCGATTGCCGGCCAGAACGATGCCTGGCAGGCCGCCCTGGCGATCATGCATTTCGTGCATGGTTTTTTGAAATACGAATCGAAATCCACACACGTGCATACACACATGCGCGATGTCATTTCGAAGAAGCGCGGCGTTTGCCAGGATTATGCGCACCTGATGATCGGCCTGTGCCGCAGCTTGAAAATCCCGGCGCGTTATGTCAGCGGTTATCTGGCTACCGAGGCCGCCAGCGCCACGCACGCCTGGGTGGAGGTGTTCATTCCCGGCTGCGGCTGGCAGGCGCTCGACCCCACGCACAATTGCCAGCCCGAGGCGACTTACGTGAAGATTGGCATTGGCCGCGACTATGCCGATGTTCCACCCGTGAGCGGCAATTACCGGGGCACGCTCGAACGCACCATGGAAGTGGAAGTGAAGATTATGCCGGCGGCGTGAAGTCTTTGGTGCTCCTTGTTCTTGTCCTCGAAACGGAGACACAGAAGCCGGCTGCGGGAACAAGGAAGGTGACACGTTTTTATTTGAATTCATCGAAAATCCCCCCGGAATCCTCGTTAATCTTGCGCGGTATCTGGCGTAATTCATGCTTGTTTGAAGCCTGGCACCGTTATGAAACTGATATCCATCAACCAGCAGTTGTCCGATAAACGCAAAGTGGCTTTTCGCACCGAACCGCAGATTGATGCCCCGGTGTTCGACCAGATCCGCCGGCTGTTGCAACAGTCGTCGGTCTTAAGGGGCGTGGGCTTGGAACTCAAAGACGAGTGTCTCGTGGTGACTGCTTCCACGTTCACACCTGACCTGGCTAAAAGCATCACCGAACTTTTGAACGCAGCGGAGAATGCCGTGCGGTCGGCCCAGGAGGATGCGCGGAAACGGGCAGAACAGGAACAGGCCGAAAAACTTCACGCCGTCCAGACGGCCTCCAGCGCTTTCGGCCTTCCGGTCGGGTAATGATTGAGGCGAACGGTGGTTTCAGACCGTCCAGTTGGATGCCCGGTAAGCCTGGGGGCGCCGGCGTCTCGCCGGCGAATATCGTCCGTGCCGGCGTGCCGCCGGCGCTCCCAGGTTCATGAAATCGGTCCTCGCTTCAACCCGGCTCCACGACGGAAGCCGTGAACATTTCCCTGGCCATGACCCCGTCGGACACCTTGGTTACGGGTCCGGTCATTTCAATGGCATAATTGTCCCCGATCTTGATTTCGATCTTTCCCCCGGGCATGTGGACGGAAATGTTGCGGTCACACAGGCCGAGCCGGTGCGCCACCGCCGCCGCCGCGCTGCTGCTGCTGCCGCTGGCCAGGGTGTAACCGGCGCCGCGTTCCCAGATTTCAATCTGAATGTTGTTCCGGTCGAGCACCTTCATGAGTTGTACGTTCGTGCGTTTCGGAAAACGCAGGTGGGTTTCCAGCAGCGGGCCGATTTGCCGGGCCAGTTCGGCGCTGATTCTTGCCATCGGGAGCACGCAATGGGGATTGCCCACGGTGGCGGCGCAGAAATTGAACCGTTCCCCGCGCAAATGGATGGGTTCGTTGATGACCTCGCGGCGCGGCCCGGCCACGGGAATTTCGTCGCTCCAAAAACTGACGTTGCCCATTTCGACGCGCACAATTTTACCGCGTTCCATGACGATGGCTTTGACCACGCCGCCGGGCGTTTCAACGCTGAATTCGTCCTTGGCCACCAGTTTCTTGTCGAACAGGTAACGCGAGAAAATCCGCAGGCCGTTGCCGCTCTTTTCGGCTTCGCTGCCGTCCGGATTGAAAATGCGGAGTGCGAACCCGGCCTTTTTCGAGGGCAGGGGACCGAGCAAAATGCCGTCGGAACCGATGCCGTAATGCCGGTGACAGATGGTTTTGATCTGTGCCGGCGTGAGCGGCGATGGCAGGTTCTTCGGGTCAATGACGATGTAGTCGTTGCCGAGCGCGTGATATCGGGTATAGGCCCAAAGCATGGGCGAAGCATAGCGGGTTGCACGCCAAGCGCAAAACAGAATCAGGGTTTGTCCGGGGGCTTTGCCTCGCGCTGCTTCGCCTCATCCACGTGAAGCCGGTGGAGGAACCGGTGGACTGCCGGGGCAAAAATGATTCCCAGGATGGCGAAGAATGCCAGTCCACTGAACAGCGCGTAACACCCGGCAAAAATTTTTCCGCCGTCGGTCTGCAATGTTGATATCGGCCCCATGCCGGACAGAATCATCGCCGCGTTGACGAAAGCGTCCACCCAGGACATTTTCTCAAAAGACCGGTAACCGACCATCCCGACGCCGAGGGCAAACCCAATGACCAGCAGCCCCAAGCCTGCACTCCGCGCCATGCGCCAATAAAACGCCGGCAACGGCAGCAACGGTTTTGAGCGGTGTTCGAACATGGAATTGGCCTATTTGGCCGTCTGCACGCTGCCCGTGATTTCCCGCACGTCCTTGATTTGGTGTTTCTGCATGAATTCACGGAGGCCGGCAATCACCTGCAAGGGGGTCTGCGGTTCGTAGAAATTTGCGGTGCCCACCGCCACAGCCGTTGCCCCGGCAACCAGGAACTCGATGGCGTCGGCCGCGTTCTGGATGCCGCCCATGCCGATGATGGGAATTTTAACGGCCTGCGCCGCCTCCCAGACCAGTTTGATGGCGATGGGTTTGATGCACGGGCCGGTCAGGCCGCCGGTGATGTTCGCCAGCTTTGGCTTGCGGGTCTCAATGTCAATGGCCATGGCCGGGTAGCTGTTCGTGACGGCCAGGGCATCGCTGCCGGCATCCGCCGCCGCGCGGGCGTAAGGCGCAATGCTCACCACATTCGGGCTCATCTTCGTGATCAGCGGCAGCTGCGTGGCCTTCCTGCATGCTGTCACGACTTGGGAAAGCAATTTCACGTTGGTGCCGAACTGGGCGCCGCCTTCCTTGATGTTCGGGCAGGAAACGTTCAATTCCAACGCACCCACCCCGCCGAGTGCGTCAAAACGTTTTGCCACTTCGGCGTATTCATCCACGGTCGTGCCCCAGATGTTGATGATCGCGGGCACCTTCAACGTTTTGAGAAACGGCCAGTATTTTTTGATGAACCCGTCCACGCCCGGTCCTTGGAGGCCGATGGCGTTGATGAGTCCGCTGGCGACCTCGACCGTGCGCGGGGTCGGGTTGCCGCGTACCGGACCCAGCCGGATGCCCTTGACCACCACGGCGCCGAGCTGGTTCAGGTCGAGGAGTTGCGCGTATTCGGCACCATAACCGAACGTGCCCGAGGCGACCAACACCGGGTTTTGCAGCTGCAGTGACCCAATTAGCACGGACAAGTTCACGGTTGCGCCTCCGGCTGGCGGGGCAGGGAATCGAAGCAACATTCAACATTCAACATCGAACATTCAAAGTCGAATGAAGCAAGCATATCCAGCCGGTTGGGCGTTGAATGTTCGATGTTGAATGTTGAATGTTTCCCCACAAATCGAAATTTCATTTTGCGATCTCCCATAAAACGTTGCGCGAATCAAACACCGGCCCTTCGGTGCAGGTGCGTTGGTATTCCCAACTGTCGCCGGTCCTGACCGGTATGACGCACGTCAGGCAGACGCCCATGCCGCAGCACATGTGTTCGTCCATGGAAAGTTCCGCCGGCACCTTCAGTTCGTCGGCAATTTTGCCCACCGCCTTCAGCAGGCCCGTCGGCCCGCAGGCGAACAGCTTCCGGCCCTTCGCCCGCCGCTTCAGTTCGGCCAGCAATGGTTTTGTCACCAGGCCTTTTTCGCCGTGGCTGCCATCCTCGGTGGTCACGCGCACGTCCCAGCCTAACGCTTCAAATTCCTTCTCGCACAAAATGTCCACGCGCCGCCGGCCGCCGACAAAGACGATGCCTTTTTGCGGCGAGCGTTGGGCCAGCAGGTACATGGCCGCCATGCCGTAACCGCCGGCGACCAGCAGGGGAGTCTCGCCGCCACGTTTGGGCACGGTGAAACCATGGCCCAGCGGAGCGATGACGCTGAGTTCCTCGCCGGCTTGCATTCGCGAAAGCACCTCCGTGCCTTTGCCAACGTTTTTGTAGAGGATGGAAAAGGTGTCGCCTTCGACCTGGAAGATGCTGAAGGGCCGTCGCAGCAGGGCCTCCTTGAGCGGCAGCACGCGGACGTGGGAAAACTGGCCCGGCTGGATCAGCGGGGCAATCCGCGGCGCGCGCATGACGAGCCGGAAATAGGCATCCGTGTCGCGCTCGTTGGAAACAATCTGAACAGTTTGCTCAAGCATCGGCAACTGCCAGCATGGTTGTCATCGGCGACCCTGTCAACTTTGAGGTGTCAATGGCCCAGGATGAAATTATATGGACAACGAGCGTGCAAACCGGATTCCTTGACTTAAGCAAGACCCGCATTCTGAACATTGTTTGGCAGTCCCTCCGTGCCAGGATGGGGATGGCCGTTGAGATCGTTCTCGGCCCGGGTGCCGGCGGCTTCGAGGATTTTGCGATAGGTGGCGAACGCGAGCAGCGGCCAGGCGTTGCGATAAATGTCGTATTTCAAATAAAACACCTTCGGGAAACCGGTGCCGGTGGTTTCCTGCTCGGTCCACGAGCCGTCGGGATTTTGTGTGCGGATCAGATACTCGAGGCCGCGTTTGATCGAAGGATTGTCCGGGTTGTCAAACGCGCACAAGCCCATGACGGCCCAGGCGGTTTGCGACGCGGTACTGGGACCGCGGCCCTTGAAAACGGGATCGTCGTAGGTGTTGCAGCGTTCACCCCAGCCTCCGTCGACATGCTGGACGCTTTCCAGCCAGTCGCGGGCCTTGAGCAACCATGCCTGGTTCATGTCCAGGTTCATCGCGCGCAACCCGCGCAACACCTGCCAGGTACCGTAGATGTAATTCACCCCCCAGCGGCCATACCACGAACCGTCCTCTTCCTGCTGTTCGCGGATATAATCCAGCGCCTCGCGGATCTGGTGGTGGTTCCGGTCCCAGCCTTCGTAACCGAGCAATTCCAGGATGCGCGCGGTGATATCCGCGCATTCGGGATCGAGCATGGCATTGTGGTCGGCGAAGGGAACCTTCTCGAGGATGTTCTTGGTGCAATCCCGGTCAAAGGCCGCCCAGCCGCCGTCCTTGCACTGGAACGACATCATCCACTTCAGGCCGCGCTTGAAACATTCATCGCGTTTTTTTGGATTGTCTGTGGCAATTTTCCGCAACGCGAGCAGCACCATGGCGGTGTCGTCCACGTCCGGATTCCACTGGTTGTTGTATTCAAAAACCCAACCACTGGATTCGACATTGGCGGGGTTTTTGTGAATCCAATCGCCGCGAATGCGGATTTCCTTATCCATCAGCCATTCGGCCGCCCGCTTCAGCATCGGATGATCCTCCGGAATGCCGGATTCACGCAGGCAGATGGCGACGATGGCCGTGTCCCAGACGGGCGAGAAACAGGGTTCGATGCGCACGGTGTCTTCGGTTTCATGCTCCAGTTTTTTCAATTCATGTTCGGCGCGGACCACCTGCGGGTGATCATCCGGATAACCCAGCGCCTTGAGGGCGATGAGCGAATTGAGCATGGCGGGGAAAATCGCCGCCAGGCCGTCGGACCCCTCAAAACGTTCGAGCATCCATTTTTCCGCGTTTTTGAGCGCGCGCCGGCGGAAGGGGTGGATTTTATGTTCGGCAAACCATTCGGCCAGTTTGTGCAGGCGGTCGAGCCACAGGAAGAAATTGCGCAACGAAAGCCGTTCCGGGTCGGGGGCCAGGGCGAGGTCGCGTTCGTGGATGCCCTGGGGATACATCTCATCCAGCGTCACGCTCACGGGCCGGGTGGGCTTGAAATGGTTGATGATGGCGAGCGGCACGAGCATGGCGCGCGACCAGTTGCTCATGTCCCAGAAATTCACATGGAACCATTTGCCGATGAGCATCACCTCGCAGGGGATGGTGGGGACGTATTCCCAGGAAAAAAGCCCGATCAGTGCCAGATACAATTTTGAAAACGTGTTCATGCGCGGCACGCCGCCCAGGTTGAGCGCCATCTCGCGCGCCTTCAACATCCGCGGATCTGTGACGGGCAGACCGGCGAGTTTGAGGGCCAGATAAGCCTTGATGGTGGCATTCACCTCCGATGGGCCGCCGTAATAGATGTTCCAGCCACCGTCGGACAGTTGCATGGAAAGGATATGATTGACCGCCTTGCGCTGCCATTCCTTGTCCACCTTGCCGTTCCAGTGATGGTAGGCGATGGTGTCGGAAACGAGGGTGGAATCCACCATCAATTCGCCCACCCAATAACCCTCCGGTTTTTGCAGCCGGAGCAGGTTTTCCTGGGCCCGCAGAAGTGCGGCCTCCCAATCCCGGGCAAAATCCTTTGAGAGGCGGGTTGCCGGGGACGACGGTGCCGGTTGAACCCTGGAACTGCTTTGAATCACGTCCTTACTCTGCAAAACAAGGACAAATCTGTAAAGTTCTAAGTACCCCTTGGGGAAGGCACGATTTATGCGTAAATGCTTTTGTTGTGGACAAACTTACAGTATTTTTGATAATGAAATGGCATCGGTTGATGGTTTTTTGGCAATAAAACTTATGAGCAATAAGATTGCCCCTTATGGCTGGCTGCCTGATTCGCCGGACCAGCGGGACCATCTTTATGCTGCGCCGGGGGAAAGGCCCGGCGCATTGACCCTGCGTGTGGCTCTGCGCCGCATGGTTCCCCGGTATGTGACCGACGACGACCGGACCAGCGACTTCTGGACAATTCGTATTGTTCAGTGATAATGCGTTCAATCCGAAATTAACTAATACAAAATTATGACTCTGACCAAACGCGACCTGGTGGTTCGCATCAGTAACGAGACCGGACTGGTTCAACAACAAGTGTTCGACGTGGTGCAAAAAACCCTCGACTATATTGCCGAGGCGCTGGCCAAGGGTGACAAGGTGGAACTGCGCAATTTCGGGGTTTTCGAGGTCAAGGTCCGCAAGGCACGCGTCGGGCGCAATCCCAATTCACCCGCCACCGATGTGCCCATTCCCGCCCGCGCAATGGTGAAATTCAAGGCTGGCAAAGAAATGCGCGGCGACGTTCTCAAGCTCACGCCCCAAAAATCACCGATTGCCCCGTGACCGGGGCGGTTAAATTTCCGATTCGCCTTCTCTTTTTACCGCCGGCCTTTTAGTTTAGACCGGTTATATGGAACGATTGCCCGGATTCAGAGATTTTTATCCCGAACCGCTTCCGCACACCGATGTCTGGAGCGCCGACGCCCGCCAGCACATCTTCGATCAATGGCGCACCACCGCCCGGCGTTATGGCTTCCGCGAATACGACGGTCCACCGCTCGAACCGCTCGAACTGTTCACCACCAAAAGCGGCGAGGAAATCGTCGGCCAACTCTACAATTTCAATGACAAAGGCAACCGCGCCGTGGCGTTGCGGCCGGAAATGACGCCGACACTGGCCCGCCTGGTCGCCGCGCACGAACGCAATTACAAAAAGCCGATCAAATGGTTCGCCATCCCACAGCTGTTCCGTTATGAACGCCAGCAGAAGGGCCGCCTGCGCGAACACTTCCAGTTCAATGCCGATCTCATCGGCGAAACCGACCCCGCGGCGGACGCGGAATTGATTGCGCTCCTGATTGATACGCTCCGGTCGTTTGGGTTGACCGAAGCGGATTTCATCATCCGTCTCAGCAGCCGCAATGCGTGGCACGACTTCTTCAAGCAGGGCGGGGGAGAAGCCTCCCACGAATACGATTTCTTCCAGGCGATTGACAAGCTGGAGCGCACCGCGCCGGAAGAAAACGAAAAGAAACTCACGGCGCTGGGTTTTTCCCTCGCAGCGGTGAACCAGTTCATCGAATCCGGCAAGCCGACTGTGGAATTGCAGAGCATCCTGGACAACCTGGGCGCGCGCGGCCTGCGCGATTTTGTGAAGGTGGATTACCACGTCATTCGCGGGCTGGCGTATTACACCGGCGTGGTGTTCGAGGCGTTCGACGCCAAGGGCGAGTTCCGCGCCATTGCCGGCGGCGGCCGCTACGACAACCTCATCAAACTCATCAGCGGCGGCAAGGTGGACCTGCCCGCGCTCGGCTTCGGCATGGGTGACGTGGTGCTGCTGGAACTGCTCAAGGCGCGTGGCCGGCTGCCGAAATTCGATTCGCCGATGGATGTCTATGTGCTCATCGAGGATGAAACCCTCCGTCCACCCTCGCTCAAACTCGTGCAGGATTTGCGCGCCGCCGGATACGCCGTGGATTATCCGCTCACGCCCGCGAAATCGGACAAGCAATTCAAGCGGGCGCAGGAATTGAAGGTGGCCCACACCGTGCGTCTGGAAAGCGACGCCTACGTCCGCATCCGCGATTTGAACACCCGCAAGGAAGTCGTCGCCGGCGCGAATGACGTGGCGAATCACCTGGGGTAAAATACCGGATTATTCAGTCGGAAAAGTCATTCCGGTTTACCCGGCGCGGGTGCGTCGGAAATTTGCCGGAATGTCCCCCAGATATGCGTCTAATGTCCTTCCGCACAAACTGGTAAGAGGTTCGCATGCACACGATAACTTTTTTAAAGGCAACGCTGGTGGTATCGGGGTTGATCGTGTTGTTTCATTCGACCGGAAGCGGAGAGCCGGGAGGGAATGGAGTGTTGGCCAGGCAATCCCGCCCGTTTGACCCCAAACTGGAACCGATGCGTCTGCATACGGAAGGAGCCAGGGTGCTGGATGCAAACGGCAAACGAGTCCGCCTTTACGGCGTCAACATCGCGTCGCTGGAATGGACCACCGGCGGCGACCACGTGCTGGAATCCGTGAGCCGGGCCATCACGGATTGGAAGGTGAATCTCATTCGCCTGCCGCTGGCGCAGGACCGCTGGTTTGGCATGATGAGCAATCAGGTGGACGGCGGCGCCTCCTATCGCGCGCTCGTGGAGGGTATCGTGGACACCTGCGCCGTGGCCCGGGTTTATATTGACCTGGATTTGCACTGGTCGGATTGCGGCCAATGGGTCAATGCCGGCGGCAAGCTGGGCCAGCACAATATGCCGGATAAAAATTCGATCACCTTCTGGCACGACCTGGCCACCTGTTTCAAAAATCGTCCGAATGTGATTTTTGGCCTGTACAACGAGCCTCACGACGCCACGTTTACCGTCTGGCATGATGGAGGATCGGTTTCGGATAAACCGGCGCGATGGAATCCGAGTCAGACGCCGGTTGTTTACGACGCGGTCGGCATGCAAAATCTTTACGACGCAGTTCGCGCGACCGGTGCCACCAATGTGGTTACGGTCAGCGGACTGGATTGGGGCTTCGATTTGAGCGGCGTGTTGCAGGGTTACGCCATTGCTGGATCGAATTTTGTTTATGAAACCCATCCGTATCCTTTCAAGGACACCAATTGGGACGGCAATTTTGGCGCGGTGAGTGAAAAATATCCGGTTTATGTGGGCGAGTGGGGTTTTGACGTACGCCAATCGAACAGCACCAACAATTTGATATACGCGCACCGGCTGATGGATTACACCCGGCAGCATGATCTCCATTGGACGGCGTGGGATTTGCACGTTTCCGCCGGGCCGACATTGATCAGGAATTGGCAGTACGAACAAACGGTTTTCGGGCAGTTTGTGAAGGAACAACTCGCCACCCTGGCTGCGGCGCGCAATTCAAATCCTTAACGCGACGCAATTCTGACTACGATGGCTTGGCGGTGGATAACGCCGTCAGACGCTTGAGTTGCCGCGCAGCTTCTTCGATCCAGTCATTGCCGGGCAGGGCGTAGGGACGGAAGGTCTCGATGTATCCTTCACGGTCATTGTAATAAAGCGCCCGATGGAGCCCGAGCGTGCCGGCATCCGGTGCGTCAATCAGGCTGGCCGAGTCGCTGGCGCTCATCTGGAAAAGTACGCGCATCTCAAATTCAGTCAGCGTTTTTCGCCCCAGGAACCGGTTCACGTTGTTGTAGGTGTCGCAGGTGGCGATGACGTGAAATCCGCTGGCGGGGCCTTCACTGATGAGGCTCAGGAACGCGGCGGCGGGACTGACGCCATTTCCGGTTTCGCTGCTGGAAAAACTGAACTCATCCTCCTGGCGGAGTTTTTTGTAATTTTGCAGGCCATGAATCAATACGAACGTCTCGGGCGTGTCGCCTGCCTCGCCGCCGCGTTTCAAATCCGCCATCAGACCCCCCATGATTTCCGGGAGATTGCTGTTGTTGACCTGGACGATTTCATGGGGCACGGCCTGGAGGATACGCTGCATGAAGTCGCGTTGGGGAAATCCGGGCGGTGAACTGTCGAGCAGGATGAATCGCGCCGCTTTTATCGGATACTGTGCGGCCAGTGAGATCAGGGCGATGGCAACCAACGTGGCGGCGCGTTCCTCGCTTTGCCCGACAATCAATAGGTTGCTGCCGCTTTGCCGCTGGAACACGGCTTCGGTCGGGCCCTTGATGGAATTCGGCGCGCCAAGCCAGATACGTCCGGCGGCTGTGCGCTGCAGGGATTTTGCCTGGAGCAACGACTGAAGCAGCAGGTTCTCTTTCACCTCCGCAGCCGCGTTGCCTTCGAACACGAACGGTCCGGGGTATTCTTTTCCGCTCTGATCGGCACGCTTACGAACCTTTGCGAGGAAACTATCCCGGACATCCTCCGGCAGCCACACGGTCTGGAACGGACTGTTGCCTTCGATGGAACCGGCGGCGTCATTGTAAATGCCTTCACCGGGCCGGGTCAGCAGGCGCGGCGCCGGATTGTCCTGGTCCATGATCAGGTAGGCGTCCGCCTCATTGCACATGAGGGCGATGCGAATGACCATCTGACCAATGGTGGCGCGGGCCAGCGTATAGGCGCCGCCGAGGGTTTGCGAACCAAGGAAGACATGGATGCCGAAAGCGCGGCCCTGGCGGACAATGCGGTCGAGCAAGACGGCGGCGGATTGCGAGACGCGGTCCTCCTCCGTGAAAAATTCCTGGAACTCATCGATGATCAGCAACGATCGCGGCATGGGCTCGCTGCCGCCGGCACGTTTGTAGCCGGCCACGTCCTGCACGCCGAGTTTGCGGAACAGGTCGCCGCGGCGGCGCAGTTCCTCGTCCACGCGCTGCAACACGCTCAAGCCGAATTCGCGGTCGCTTTCAATGGCCACGACCTTCGCGTGGGGCAGCCGGCGGTTGCCGTAACACTTGAATTCCACGCCTTTTTTGAAGTCCACGAGATAAAACTCGACCTCTTCGGGGCTGCACCAGAGGGCGAGGTTGGTGATCACCACGTGGAAGAGCGTGGACTTGCCGGAACCGGTTTTGCCGGCCACCAAGGCGTGCTGGCGGGTGCCTTTGCCGATTGCGAGCATTTGCAGCTTGGTCGCGCCGGAACGGCCGATGGGCACGGTCAGCTCCTCGGTGGTTTCCTCCGTCCACATTTTGTCCGGTGGGGGCGCGACCTGCTCGAACGGCACCTCGACCCGGTTGGAATCCCTGCCACTCTCGCCGACCTGGTGCAGAAAGTCCGTCACAAAATCCGGCGACGGCGGGACATCGAGCGCCAGCCGGGTGCCGGCAGGCTGTTTGTTTTCCAGCCGGAAGGCGGTTTCGCCGCGGGTGAGGCAGATGCTGTTTTTGCGGAGTTCATCGGCCACGAAACCCGACGGCAGGGCATGACGCTTGTCCCAATGAATGAGGGTGAACACGCCGCAGCGCGCTCCGCTGGTGGCGATGTTGATGAGCCGTCGCGCGGCGGTTTCGGTGAAATTCACCGGGAAATCGGCGATGACCAGCAGGTGATATTTTTCCGCGATGGTGCCGGCCTGCGCGTTGTATTCCGCAATGGTTTCGTATTCGTTGCGGAGATACATCTGGATGACCTTTTCCATGTGCTCGTTCAACTCGGCGAGCTTCTCCTCCAACTGGCCGGATTGTGTCCAGATGCGGCTGTTGATGTGGCTCTCCTCGTAATCGGCCAGATGCATCAAGCCGGCAAAATTCTGGCCCAGGCCGACCGGATCAAAAATGGTGAAACTGAGCTTGCCCGGCGGATGGGTGGATAACAGGCGAAAAATGATATTGTTGATGGCCCCAATCGCCTCGTCGCCGCCCGTCCTGGCCGTTTCAAACAGGATGGAGCCCTGGCCGGGATATTTCAACACGAGGGGCACGGAAAAACCGGCCGGGAAAGGCAGGGCAAGACGTTTATCTTTTGGCAGTGCATCGGCCAGTTTTGTCGCGTCCACGTCTGCGTGCCCGAATTTCGCCACATTTTTGAACTCGAGTGGGGGTGTCCAGTTTTTCCAGGCCGGTGACTGCCAGTCGGGAAACAACTCGCCGGCGGCGGTGTTGGCCGCGGTGATGGCTGCGTCGATGGGCTGGATGGAATCCTTCCATTCCGTTTCCAGCACCTGCCAGCGGGTCTGCTGCTCGGATTCCAGTCTCACCATTTTTTCCGCATGAACGGTGGTCAGCTCCCTGGCCCGCGCCTCCGCATCCTGCTGCAGTCGTGCGACATTCTCCGTGTGTTTGCCTTCCATCTGCTTGAGCCTGGCACGGTGGCTCAGTTCATGCCGCAGCATGGCCCGCGCGCCTTTTTCATCGACTTTCTGGGCCCGGGTGCCGCGTGTGTCCATGGCCTCTTTTTGGATGAGTTTCCACTGCTGGCTGAGAGTGCGGCTGGTGGTCTCGTATTCCTTCTGGATGCGTTCCTGTTCCTGCACGTATCGCGAATCGGCTTGTTCAAGCGAACCATCATGCAACCGGCGCGCCCGGGCCAGATGACCCGCGATCGTGCCGGCGGAAGGCGCGCCTTGGCGTTTGCCAAGCTGATGAATTACGAACAGGATCACCCAAAGCGCCGCAAAGACCGCGCCCGGCATCGCGAAAGTGCGGATGTTGACTTCCGGATACGGGCGTGCGGGAAATGAGATGCCACCAATAAATAGCAGCAGCAGAATCGTCAGCAGCCACATCGGCAGGAACTTGAACACGCGCGGCAAAGGAATGTTCTCGAACCGATCCAGTTCATCCCGCGTTTTCGTTTCCAGCCGCTGCAATTCCTCGAATAGCAGGTTTTCACTGGCGGGCAGGGCGGCTTCCGGCGACGGATGTTGCGCGGAAAGCAACCGGCGGAAGGCGCCGTAACCGCGAAAGGCGCTGCGCGCCCCATTTTCCAAGGGTTCGAAGGCGGCATATTTTTCAGCCAGCCGGGTTCTGAAATCCTCCAGTTTGACGGCGATGCCGGTCAGGTCCGCATCCCGGTTGCGCTCGGCGTCCTGGGCGCCGTGTTGCAGGCTTTGTTTGCGGCGTCCCGACCGGTCGTTGCCCTCCATGACCTGGTTGGTGGTGGTGAGGAGGGCCTGGCTGATGCGGGCCTTGCGCTTTTCAAATTTGCCCTGGCGATTGTTCTTTTCGCTTTCGAAGATCATTTCCGCGCCAGCCAGATGTTCGGCCAGTTCGGCGGATTGTTTCTCGACTGCTGCTTCATGGGCCTTGTTTTCGGCGTTGATGCGGGTATGCAGCTCACCGCCAAGCTTTTCCTCCCGGGCGGCAAAATCCTGCAGGACGCCTTTGAGCCGTTCCAAAAGCGCAAACATTTCGTTGATGCCCAGATGTCTATTCACAGTCGTGCCTGACTTTGTTGAGAAGTTCATCCAGTTTTTCCATCACGGTGACGGTCTTGTCCACGTGGGCGAACAGTTCGGCCATGTACCGCTGCTCAAATTCCTGTGCTTTGGCGTCGCGCCAGTGATTTTTCGTGTCTTCCCAGCGCTTGGAAAGCTCTTTGGTGACGGCGACCAGCCGGCTTTTGCTTCCGCTGAGGTTCATGGCTGCTTTTCCCCTTCGTCAGCCGGCGGGTTTTCCGCCTGCGCCGCCGCTGCGGCGCCCGGGGTGGCAACGCCGGCATACGCTTCGAGCGCCTTCACCACCTGCTCCAGGTAGGCGATTCCGCGCTTCATGTCGGTGGTCAAAAATCCGTGAAAATGGGTCACCTGCTTGACCAGCGGGTCAGTCCGGTTCTCCATCTCACGGTCCCATTTTTTCAGAACGGCCATTTTGGCTTCAACCTCCCGGTTGGCGCGTTCCGCCCGTTGCACGGCCATGAGGCAGAGGGCGGTGGACTCATGGAATTTGGAGAGTTGGGCGCTGAACAACTCCGCGCGTGCCTCTTCCAGCTTCCGGTAACGGATGCGCGCCTCCTGCTCCCAGAGCCGGCGTTGATCGTTCTGCACCCAGAGCCGGGTGCGCAGGACATCATCGCTCGCCTCCTCCAGCGCGGCGCGCGCCTTGGCCAGATACACAATCAGATCGGCCCGGAAGGAATCCACGGCTTCCACGGAGGTGACTTGGGCGCGTTCGGCCATGTTAATTCTGGAAAAACAACCAACATCGATCAACCAACATCGAACAACCAATAAATAAGTCTTCGCCGCCTTGGACGTTGAGCGTTGGACGTTGAATGTTGAATGATTCCATTCTTACCGTTGGTGCAGGTACTCCTCGATGCGCTGGGCCTTGCGCAACAGGTAGGGCGTATGCGCCTTGGACAGTTCGACGAACTTCTTCAGCGCTTTCATTGCGGTCCTGAATTCGTCGGCGAACTTTTCGTGTTCCTGGTCCTGCCAGGTGTCGCCCAGTGACGTGAAGCGGGCCTGTAACAAAACGAGCCGGTTTTCGAGGTCGGTATTGAACCGGTTCAATTCGTCGGCAAACCGCCGCACTTTTTCCGGGTCCATGATTGCCTGTGCCATAATAACCTTTTGTTGGGCTTTGGGGCGGTCCGTTGATGAAGCGGTCCGCTGGAAAGAACCTAACATAGAAGGCTCCGGTCGCCGAGTCCATTTGTAACCGCCAACGGCTTCATTTGGCCGTCCCGGATTCCGGGCCAAACGGATATTCGTACTTTACGCCAATCCGCGTCCGCGGATAATCAGGAACATGTGTTTCCGCCTGGAAAGGGTATTATTTGCAGCGCTGTGGTTTGCGGTGCTGCCTGCGATTGCCGGGCCCCCGGTTGATTCGGTCGGCGTCGGCCGGGAGGTTGTGCGCGGCAATTTTGATCCCTTGCCGGAATTGCTGGGCATGGGCCGGATCCTGGCTTTTCACGGCCAACTGGACGAATCGACGGCTAAATTTCGCGACGCAGCGCGGCTGTATCCAACCAATGCCGAAGCCAACCTGGAGCTGGGTTTGAACCTGATGATCTCCGGGCAAACCAACGAAGCGGCACGATATTTTTCCAGCGCCAGGCAATTGGAGCCGGGGTTGGCGGAGCAGAACAAGGTCACCGCGAAAACGTTGATGAATGCCGGCCTGCTGGAGGCGGCGCGCCGTCGATTGATATTGGCCTGCTGCTTGAAGCCGGAAGATGTGGAAGCGCGCCTGACGCTGGCGTTTTGCGTGCCACCAGAGGAAACCTGGAATCCAGGAACCTTTGCGGCGTATCTGGACCGTCTAAACGATGCATTTTATCAATTTGAAAAAACACTGGGTTCCCGGCCCGCGGCACAATCTTACGACCGTCTCGGTTCGGCATTTGCGTCGAACGGCATGTTGGTCGAGGCGATGTGCGAGTATCGAGAGGCCGTCCGTCTATATCCCGACGACGCCAACGCATTGAATGCCCTTGCCTGGGGACTGGTAACCTGTTCCAAGTCTGAATTGCGGGATGGCCTGGAAGCCGTGTGGTTGGCCACCCGTGCGGTTGATTTGACCGGACAGCAAGAGCCGGTTTTCATCGGGACGCTTGCTGCCGCCTACGCTGAAACCGGCCAATTCTCCAAAGCTGTTGAAATGGCCAAAAAGGCCCGTGAGCTTGCCTTGTCGACGGGGCAACAGGAACTGGCCGCGAGAACCGAACAGCTATTAAAACTATACTCTGCCGGCAAGACGGTTTATTCGGGAAATGAACCATAAAATGATCATGCGTTTCTTATATCTGTCTTTCTACGCGAGTTTGCTGCTCGCTGCCATGGTCGCAAGTGCGCAATCGCAACTGGTGCCGCACCCGCCGGACGGTCTGGCCGGCCTGCCGTTTGTGGTCTTGTATCCAGATCGGAACCACACGGCTTATGTCTATGCCAATGGAATCGATGGCTCCCAGGCTGCCATCCACACCTATCCCCATTCAACCACGGCGGGACTAAGTGAGGTTCAACAGTTGTTTCCCTGGACCAATCGTGCGGCCAACGGTTTCGCCCTGATCCTGGCGCCCGGGAATTTTTATTTTTCCACCCGGATTTGCATCACGAACATCAGTCTGCTCAAAGGAGCGGGGCCTCTGGCGTCGGTGTTTTGCTACAACGGAGCCACAAACGGATTCACGTTCGCCGGTATGACGAATGACCAGTTCAGTTCCTCGTTGTTTTGCATCGTGACAAACAATCAACTGCCCAATCCCTACACGTTCCCGGTTGCTCCGAGCGTTACGTTTGAAGATTTTGGCGTAGCAGCTGAGGCCAACTTTCCGGCTATTTTGCTTTATGTCAATGCCGCCGATTTCGCCATGGACAATTGCTTTTTGGGGAGCAGCCTTTCGTTGATCTCCCCCAACGGCGCCGACGACCCGATCATAACCAATGCGCCGGCGCTGGTCGGCATGTACGTCGCCACCTGCTATAATAATCTTTTGGTGACCCGCTCCAAGTTTGACAATCTGGCGACGGGAATTGACGGTGCGCCCTCCACCTGTTGGATTTCAATCCACGACAATGAGTTCCTGGTGATTGGCGCCGATCGAAACGGGTATGAAACCGCGTGGCCGGCGGGATCCCTCTATGATTTGGGCGCCTGTATCGTGCAATTCAACAATTACGGCTGGTTTAGCGCGGCCCGCAATGAAATGTATCATTGCAAGTCGATGGTCTATTTCAAACAGGGTCCGGGATTCTTCTCAGAGACCCCAGGCGAGAAATGTCAGTATGCCGTTCTGGCGGACCCGGCTGCCGTGGCCGATGTCCACCTGACCATTCCTGGCAAGAACCCCGTTACCCCGGTGATTTCCGGCCCCGGCGGGTACCTCATCGATAGCAACCGGACGCATGACGTTCCGGAAGTATATGTCACGTCGTCAGGCGATGGGGGAGGCGACCCGGATGGCGGGATCTACGGATGGTCGATTTCAGAAAACAACACGAAGATATTTGGGTTTGAGAACAGTAGTGAGTTTGACAATTTCAACGATTTTTTCATCAACCAGAATTATCCACTCTTTGCCAACGGTGCCGGGTTGAACAGCATTCCTCCCTCCGCCATTGTGGGCGGTGTTTTGCAGACCAACTCGGCGGCGGTCATTCAAACCAATTTCGTTTCCGGATTGTTTTACACCAATAATACGACCTCGATGCAGACGGTCTTCGCCACGATACAACTGCAAACGTCGGGAACGGCTGTGTCGGAAATGGATCTGATGGTCACAAATCCGGGGGCGGCTTTCTCGCTCAAAGCACCGGCCATGCTTGGTGTTTCGGTGCCGGGAACCATGAGCTCCGTGCAACTGATGTTGCCGGTTCCCAGCGGTTCGTGCTACTACTTCACCAACCGGGGCAACGCCACGATCCTTCCCGGCACCGGAATTTTGAAGAACAATTAACGCTTTGACTGGTTTATATGAACCGGAGCACGTGAAAGAAACCGGGATGGACTGCGCTATCGTTCGTTTGATAGAGCTTGCTTGTAGGCGACGAGGTGACGATCCAGTTGAGCAGGTTCGGAAGGGAATTCCTCCCGAATCAAGAGGTCGTCACGAAGCAACTGTGAGCAGATCATGGCATGGAAGTAGTGGGTCCACCGCTCAAGTTCTAGCTGGCGGTAACTAGCTGCTGCGAGTTTGGTGCAGGTAGGCACCGCAGCTCTCCCGCACCACAAGGCGGGGCATGAGAATGAGCGTACGTGGCGGCAAAGTGGAGTTTGTCATGCGTTCACGCAATGCGCTAAAGGCTGTGACGGCAATGTCGCGAACGGGTTGCTCCACGGTGGTAAGCGGTGTTGAAAGAAGGCTCGCGAAGCGCACATTGTCGAAGCCGACGAGTCGAAGGTCTTTGGGAACCCGAATGCCGATGCGGGTCAAAGTCTGCAAGAGTTCGGCGGCAAGGTGGTCGTTAGTGCAGAGGATGGCGTCTATCTTTTGATTTTGTGCGAAGGACTTGACGAACTTGACGTCGGCGGGGTCGCCAGAATAAACAAAAGGTTGTGGAGTCTGCAAACCATTGTCGTGTATGGCTTTTTGTGCGCCGATGATTCGGGAATCCACGGTCGGTGCCGTGAGCGGGCGTTTGAAGAAGACCATTCGCTGAACTCCCAGCTTGATGAGGTGGTCGGCGAGCAGATAGCCACCCGCAACGTTGTCAACGCCGACGATGTCGAATTCACTACGATTGGGAAAGACGCCGATGTCGCGATCGAGAAGAATCACAGGGATGCCGGCTTTTTTCAGGCGTTCCGTGATGCGAAAATTCGTGGTTTCTCGGTCTGTCTGATGTTCGAATGAGACGAAAAAGACCCCCGCAACGCCGCGCTCAATGAATTGTTCGCAGAGAACTTCTGCTTCGGCAGCCGTCATTTGGGTCTCGGCGATTGAGGACATATTGGCTCCCCACCAAAGGCCGTAGTCGTTGACACGGGCAAGACTGGCCAGCTCACCGCAGAGCGGCTCAAAAATCTCCGTATGGAACAGGTTGGGCATCATCAGTCCTATTTGGGGAAAAACGGGCCGCGCGGAATGACCGCGATCTCTTTCCGCGCGAATGTAAGTGCCAGAACCGGGGCGACGTTCAATAAGTCCCTGCTCTTGAAGGTCCTTCATCGCCCGCCCGACGGTGGGGCGTGAAACGCCAAAATGTTTCACCAGCTGCGCTTCGCTAGGCAAACGGCCTGTTTTGCTATATTTTCCCGCGATGATTTCAGTGGTCAGTTGCCGCGAGATGGTGCGATGTTTAAGTAGAGTGTTCGTCATAAATGTGGTCAGTGGCCAACTAAAAGCTGACCTTACAGCTTTATCATGGATTGTCAAAGCATCTCTTGCCTTCCAACGAGGGTCGGTTCCACAATTCCCATCAAATCATGAACCCCTCCGATATGTTTCCACCCCGTGCATCCTTGGATAAGGCCAGAATTGGAAGCGTGAATGGCGAACCGTTGAAGATCAATTCCACTCTGCTTTGTGCCACGATTGCCGCGGCGCTCGGCGGGCTCCTCTTTGGCTTCGATACCATAGTGATTTCGGGCTGCCAGACCCAATTAAAGGCGTTGTTCCAGCTAGATAGTTTTCAACAGGGCTTTATGACGGCGTCGGCGATAATTGGCACGGTGATCGGTGCGCTATTCGCCGCCCGCCCGGGTGACTTATATGGACGGCGTGATTCACTAAAGGTGGCCGGGGCGCTTTATTTCATCTGTGCAGTGGGATGCGCCCTGTCTTGGGGCTTCTGGCCATTGATCGCCTTCCGTATCATCGGCGGAATTGCGGTGGGCGCTTCATCCGTGCTTGGACCGCTTTACCTGGCAGAGATTTCACCTGCCCAGTGGCGTGGCCGGCTCGTGGCATTCTTCCAGTTAAACATTGTGGTTGGCGTGTTGCTCGCGTTCATCTCGAATTTCGGCATCGGCACACTGGGCTTCGGTGAGTCGGAATGGCGTTGGAAGCTCGGGGTTCAGGCTTTGCCGGCGGTGGCTTTCTTTATCCTGCTCTTTTTCATCCCCCGCAGCCCGCGCTGGCTGATGATGAAGGGAGTGGAAGGCGAGGCCGCAAAGGTGTTGCATAGCTTGGGCACCTTGGACGTGCCGGCGCAGATTGCTGCAATTAGGCAATCGCTGCATCAGGAATTTCGCGGAAAGATCGAGCCGCTGTTTTGCCGTGCCCATGCCAAACCCATTTTCCTTGCCATCACCGTGGCCATGTTCAACCAACTGGATGGCATCAACGGCCTGATGTATTACTTGAACCCAATTTTTACGATGGCCGGGTTCACCAAAGTCTCTGGAGACATGCAGTCCGTTGTCGTTGGCATCGCCAACCTGCTTGCGACCATGGTGGGCATGGTGATCATTGACCGTGGTGGCCGGAAGCCATTGCTCATTGCGGGTGCGGTGTGCACGGGCGTGATGCTCGCCGGGATTGCCTGGGTTTTCAACGGCACTGCGCATCACGGCATGCTTCTCTGGCTGCTGGTGGGCTACATCATTGGTCATGGCTTCGGGCAGGGCGCCGTGATCTGGGTCTATATCAGCGAGGTCTTTCCGAATGCGGTTCGCGCCAAAGGGCAGACTCTGGGCAGTTCCACTCATTGGTTCATGGCCATGATTATCTCATGGACCTTTCCTATCTTCGCCAAGAATGCCGGGGAACCTCACGCGGGTGCCCCGTTCATGTTCTTTGCTGTAATGATGCTCGTTCAGATCTTTGTGGTTTGGTGGTTTTATCCCGAAACCAAGCGAATCCCTCTGGAGGATATGGAAAAGAAGATTGAAAAAACCGACTAATGACAGGTTTTTCTTCACTATTCATGGCGTGGTTGGCCTTTAGTTCAAACAATCACCCCATACTTGTCCGCCAAATCGAGGCAAGGCCACTCAATATTGAGCTAAGAGCACTAATAATGTACGCCATGAAAACTTACCTGAAAAAAATGAACGGCTTTAACTTGTTGGTTTTGGCGGCTAATCTGGCCTTCCTTGCCAACTGCCGCGCCGATGATTTGGCCATCGGTCATTTTGGGAGCACCAACTATGGCGATTGGAAGCTGACGGGAACGGCATTCAAACCGGGCCCGGCGGCGGGCGACCAGCTCACCAAATCAGGAATTGAAAATGCCCGCGACAATCGAGTGGTCAGCAGCGAGGTTGAAGGTGACGGACCAACGGGAACGCTCACTTCGCCCGAGTTCAAGATTGCCCGAAACTATATTTCCTTTCTCATCAGTGGCGGCGATTACGAGCACGACACCTGTGTAAACCTGCTCATCAATGGCACAATTGTCAAAAGTGCGGTCGGTTGGCGCAGCGACCGATTAGTACCGACGAGTTGGGATGTGAGCCAGTTTCGGGGACAACAGGCGCAAGTGCAGATCGTTGACGAGGCGAGCCGTGATTGGGGGCACATCAACGTGGATCGCATCGTCCAGACCGATAAACCGGAGCGTTGGCCGGTGGTGACCGGGCCGCTTTATCAAGAGGCGTTGCGCCCGCAGTTTCACTTTACTGCGCGCCAGTGGACGATGGACCGACTGAATCCCGGTCCGAAAGAGGAAGGCTGGCTCAATGACCTGAATGGCCTGATTTATTACGACGGCGAGTATCATCTGTTCGCGCAGCGCTGGTGGAAATGCTGGCTTCATGCGGTCAGTCCGGATCTTGTCCATTGGACTGAATTACAACCCGCGTTTTGGGAAGAACAGTCGGAGACCGGTGACCAATCCGGGACGTGCGTCGTGGACTACAACAACACTTCAGGTTTGTCCCCTGACAAAGCAAACCCGCCGATGGTCGCCTTCTGGACGCGCAACGACAATCGCACGCACTGTATTTGCTACAGCCTGGATCATGGCCGCACTTGGAAGCGTTATGAGAAGAACCCAATACTGGTTTACCCGGAACGCGATCCCAAAGTTTTCTGGTATGCTCCCAGCAACCACTGGGTCATGATGATGTATGGGAACAACCAATATCACATCTTTACCTCGCCGAATCTGTTGAGTTGGAAGGATGAGCGGCATCCCATTCCGAACAGTTTTGAGTGCCCTGACTTTTTTGAACTACCCGTGGACGGAAACCGCGACAATATGAAATGGGTGATGATTCAGGGTAATGGAAATTACTCCATCGGCAGCTTTAATGGCATTGAGTTCAAGGAGGAAACCGCACGATACGCGTGCGACATCGGCCCCACTTTCTACGCCACGCAAACCTGGGGAAACACCGATACAGGTGATGGGCGGAGAATTCAGGCCGCCTGGATGCGAGATTCAACCTTTCCGGAGATGCCATTCAATCAGCAGGTGTCCTTTCCCTGCGAACTGACATTACGCAGCACGCCAAGTGGTCCCCGGATATTTCGCGAACCAATCAAGGAAATAGCACTGCTTCATAATGGGCAGAACGCATTCACGAATCACATTCTGAATGCCAATGGCGTGTTGCCGCTGGAGCCTTCGGGACGATCGTTTCACATCCGGGCGGAAGTCAACATTCCATCGGGTGCCAGACTGATATTTAACATTCGAGGTGTCCCGGTCATCCTGACTTACAAAACCGTCGAATCCGGCACCAGCCCGGCATCGGTCTTTGACCAAATCAAGACGGTGGAAATTCTGGTGGATCGCACCTCCATCGAAACCTTTGTGAACCAAGGCGAGATTTCAGCTACGAGATTCGTCCTGCCACATGAAAATGGCCTGTCAGTGAAAGCCGAAGGTGGTTCAGTCACCATTCAATCACTCACTGTTTACCAGCTCAACTCGGCCTGGAAGGATGGAATGGGTGATTAGCATTTGCGCTGGCGAGAGTCTGGCCGAACCGCCTCAAACAATTAAAAGTCGCCATACATCGCTTTATGAAACACTTTGGACAAATATTCAGCCTGAGACATGGATTCAAACCGGTGTTCTTGGCCAAAGAATCTGGTTTACAATGCGCCGCTGATTTGTTCCAACGGCGTGTATGTCGGGCCTTCCACCTGGCCGGCGCAACTGGCCACTTTGAAAACACGCCAACTTCGGTGAACCAACGCCAAATCTCAGAGGAATCAGCCTGATTTTAAGCTGGCCCGGCAACGGAAAACTGCTCGTGGCCACCAATCTCGCCGGTCCTTGGACAACCAATACGGCAGCCTCTCCACTCACTGTGGTGCCGTACCGGCAACAACAGTTTTTCCGGGTCCAGACGCCTTAAAGTTCATCTCCCAACCGTCCGTAAGTCGGTGGGTGTGTGAATGAACCAGATTAAAGGTGACATTTTTCTTTGGGACACTTCCACGTTGTAATGCAATGCATCGCAATGGTCATAGCAGCTAGGTGCAGATTCTTTAGATCACAGTTGATAGACTTTGCGTTAGCATATGAACTATATGGGCGTTGGTCGTGACTATTGCCTTTAAATTGAGGTGTTTTGGGTAGCTAAAGTGGATACTGACAGGTCTAAAAGACAACATTACAGCTAAATGTCGCATTGTAATCATTTGCAATTGTCAGGCCATGTTTAGTGGCCTAAAGTCATTCATGGCATTATCTGATTTAAGCAAACGTTTGTTCCACTTGATAGTTGGGTGATTTGTATTCGATTTAACGCAAACCTAAACAAAAAGCAGCAACAAGAAGAAAACAAACCACTGACGGTCGATGTTCAAATCGTGACTGAAATGAATAACTTTGCGCCGGCAAAATTTTATAAACGACCTGTAAATTATTTGAGTGAACTCCCATGAACCCTTACTCGCTTCAGCCCGTTAACATTCTCAGTCGGGCGGAAATTGTTTCGACCTTGGCTGATCTTTCCAGTGTTTCGGTGGCGGTGGTTGGTGATTTTTGCCTGGATGTTTACTGGACGATTGATCGTTCCGCTTCGGAAATATCCATTGAAACCGGTCTCAAGACCGAGCCGGTTCGGATCCAACGTTATGCCCCTGGTGGCGCGGGGAATGTGGTTATGAATTTACTGGCCCTCGGGGTTCAGCGGGTTTACCCGGTGGGCGTCATGGGAAATGATCCTTTCGGGCGCGAATTGAAACGACTCCTCGAAAGGGTTCAGATCAACGACGCCGGGTTGATTGTGCAAAATGAAGGATGGGCGACACCGACCTATATTAAGCCTTGTGTGGACGCTCAGGAATTAAGCCGGATTGACTTTGGGAATTTTAATCGCCTGTCCGCCGCCGCCGAAAATGAATTGTTTGCGAAGTTGATGGATATTGTGGACAAGGTTTCTGTGGTGCTGATTAATCATCAAGTCACTGGAAGCATTCATGACTCCAAGTCCTGCCGAGAACGACTGGCGCGGGTAATAAGCAGTCACCCCGAAATAACTTTTCTCATTGATTCCCGCGGATACCACGATTCATATCCCCAAGCGATTCACAAGCTGAATGAGCGGGAAGTCATGCGAGCCAGTGGAGTTCCTCTTGAGGCCGACGATGAAGTGTCGCTTGAAGCAGTCGTTCAGCAAGCCCAGAGCCTTTGTGCGCGTTGGGAATCGCCGCTGGTTGTCACGCGCGGCGCGCGCGGCTGTCTTGTTTTTTCTGGCCATGAGTCCCGGCAAATCTTTGGGCTGCAGTTGGCCGGTCGGTTGGATCCGGTGGGCGCGGGGGATACTTTCTTCTCATCGCTCGCGGCCGCAATTTCCAATCGAACAAACTTAACTGCGGCGGCCTCGATTGCCAATATTGCGGCTGGAGTGACCGCGCAAAAGCTTCTCCAAACCGGGACGGCCTCTCCTGATGAGATCCTGCAATTGGGATCGAATGCGGATTATGCCCACTATCCGGAGCTTGCCGAATGCCCTCATCGAGCACGGTATGTTGATGAATCCGAGATTGAGATCATCACCGAACCATTGCCGATTCTCAACGTCCGGCACGCCATCTTCGACCATGACGGAACCATCTCCACCTTGCGCGAAGGTTGGGAGAAGATCATGGAGCCAATGATGATGAAAGCCGTTTTGGGGGACCAAAACGAGACAACGGACGAAAAGCTGCTCCATCGGGTGAAAAATCGCGTGCGGGAGTTTATCGAGCGCACCACGGGCATTCAGACAATCGCGCAAATGCACGGATTGGTGGATCTTGTTCGCGAGTTTGGCTGTGTGCCGGAAGGTCAGATACTCTCGGCGGCAAAATACAAGCGTATTTTCAATGAGGAGCTCATAGCGCTGGTCAACGTCCGACTAGCCAAGCTGGACACGGGTGAGCTTGACATCAGTGACTTCACTCTAAAGGGGGCGCTGCCCTTTTTGCGCGCCCTGCAACATGCGGGAGTGCGGTTATATCTTGCCAGTGGAACCGACGAAAATGACGTCAAGCGGGAGGCAGAGCGCTTGGGCTATGCGGATGCATTTGAAGGCGGGATTTATGGTTCAATCGGTGAAGTTGCCAAGGATGCTAAAAAGGTCGTCATCGAACGCATCATGAACGATATCAATGGGGCTTTCGATCAGTTGATTACTTTCGGCGATGGACCGGTCGAAATGCGCGAAACCAAGCGGCACGGCGCTGTTGCGATTGGGGTCGCCAGCGATGAATTGCGGCGCTTTGGAATCAATCTCGAAAAAAGGAGGCGCCTTATCCGTGCAGGGGCAGATGCACTTGTTCCTGATTTTTCGCAATGGCAGGAACTGTGGAGGTTCCTTCGTCTGACTTCTCGCCAAGCCAGTCGCATTACTTCCCGCCGAGAACTAAAAAATAATCACGTCGCCACATCTGGAAAACCTGATTGAGCGCGATTTTGCACGAAGACCAAAAGTCATTTGGACGATTGCTGTCCGACAAGACGGCATTATACGCATGATCAAGAGATTCATCATCACCGTGACGCTGGAGCTGGCTTGCCAGAAAGCATCATGATTGTCTTGACCAGGCCTTCTCATGGAAGTCGTCGGAGCCATGTGCTGACGGCGGGTGTAGCGGATTTCGCGTTGAAACGAAATTCGCCCGCTCAAATCATTGCCGCCGGTCGCGCGGCATCAGTTCAATTTAGTTCACCAAACCGCGCTCATGTCTGCACACTTTAATAATCTGATTGAGCGCTATCCTGTCCTGGAGGTGTGCCGGTCAGATATTCAGCAGGCATTTGATTTGTTGGCCGCGTCATTCCTTAGAGATGGAAAACTTTTACTTTGTGGGAATGGCGGCAGTGCGGCGGATTCGGAACATTGGGCTGGGGAAATGCTTAAGGGCTTTGCCCATGCGAGGCCGCTCTCCTGTTCGATGCGCAAAGGATTGCCGCCAGAAATGGCCGCTCGTTTGCAGTGGGCGTTTCCAGTGATTCCCTTGACAGGATTCCCGGCGTTTGCCACAGCGTTCAGCAATGATGTTGAACCCGAATATGTTTTCGCCCAGTTGGTGCTCGCGCTGGGCCGCCCTGGCGATGTGCTGGCTGCGTTAAGCACGTCCGGAAATTCCGCGAATGTTTGCCGCGCAGCAGAAGTCGCTCGGGCCAGAAATATTCCTGTGATAGCGTTAACCAGTGCTGCGGGTGGAAAGCTCAAAGGTCTGGTGGATGTTTGCATTTGTGTGCCAGCCACTCAGACGCCACAGATACAGGAATTTCATCTTCCGATTTACCATTGCCTGTCACTGATGCTGGAAGAAACCTTTGTTTCGCATTGGCAATGAAACATGCGATTGACCCACCATTTATTATGAAAAATGAAAAACTGCAAAGCCCATTATTCTTTGAACGTAACCGGGTCTTCCGGGTTTACGAAGGCGGTAAACTGTTTCACGAATTTTTTGGAGACGAGCCCGTGGATGGCAATCTCCCCGAGGAGTGGATTGCCTCCAAGGTGAAAGCCTTGAACAAGGTGATGAGATTTCCGGATGAGGGGCTCTCAAAAATCCGGGGCGGAGACGACACTTTCGCCTCCCTGCTTGCCAGTCATCCGCAGGAAATGACGGGCGGCAAGGGCTTCGATATGTTGGTCAAGATTCTCGATAGCGCCGTCCGGCTGCCGGCACAAACCCATCCTGACCCTGCCTTCTCCCGAAAACACTTTTCCAGCAATCATGGAAAGACCGAGTGCTGGCTAATTCTGGCGACGAGACCCGGGGCCAAACTTTTCTTTGGTTTCAAGGAAGGCGTGACGGAATCTGACCTGCGACAAGCCGTCGAGAAGAGTGAATCGCCGGGCGACGCCTTTTCTGGTATCTTGCAGGAGGTGGAAGCCAAGGCGGGCGATGTGTGGCTGATTCCTGCTCGTGTCGCCCACGCCATCGGGGCCGGTTGTCTGATTCTGGAAGTCCAGGAACCGACTGATTTTACCATTCAACCTGAACGCTGGTGTGATCATTATCAGCTTTCTGATCAGGAGATGTATTTGGGCCTCAACAAGGAGGTCGCTCTGAGCTGTTTTGATTTACAGCAGGCTGGTCCTTCAGTTCTTGTCCGGGGAAGGAAACTGCCTCAAGCCGATGGGGCAAACAATGGCTGTAAAAAAGAGGTTCTCATCTCGTTTAAAGATACTCCGTGTTTCGCGGTGAATCGCTACACAGTGAACACTTCATGTACCTTGAAGAATCTTGCGGTTTATGTGGTCACGAAAGGTGAGGGGGAATTGGTGAGTTCGGCAGGCAGAAACGCCTTGAAAAAAGGCATGTATTTTTTTGTTCCATTTGCCGCCAAAGATGTAACCGTCAGCACCAAGTCAGGGTTGGAGATGGTGGAGTGCCTTCCTCCCGCAGCCAAGTGAGAATGGCGGTAAAACTTCGGTGTTAAGTTGACTGCCGCGAACGGTTTGACCACAACGGGTGTCGGCACTTTGATGCTCGGCGGCACGAACTTGTTTGCCGGCCTGGGTGTCAATGGTGGCACCAACATCATCACGGGGAACACCACGATCAACGGGAATGGTGGCCGCATTTATGTGAGCGATGGCGATTACCTCGCCAACTGCAATGGCACGCTGGTCATCCAGCTTGGGGCGGTGGTCAACATCTCCGGCACCTTTGGTGACACCCTTGTAATTGGCCGTGACAGCGCGAGCGGCGGGACGATAATTCAGAATGGCGGCACGTTCACCTTCAATCCAAGCAATAACCAGCGTATGCTTCTCGGCGCGACGAGCAACCCCAACTTACGGGCGGAATATGACATGAACGGCAGCCTGTTGGACATGAGCGGTTGGAATTTTTCAGTCGGCTGGGGCAACCAGACGGGCTTCACCGGTTTGCTGCAACAGATCGGTGGCGTCATTACCAATGTTAACGAGATCGGGATCCCGACGACGGGAGGGGAAGTGGTTTGGGCGTTTACACGCTCAACCAAGCTTGTGGCTGGCGCACTTGTTTCCAAGGGAAGATTGTCTCGGCCGGCAATCGCTTGGTGATGGTTAGGTAATCAGCGGGTCGTTGCTATATTTGGGAATTGTCCGCCAGCATTGGCAAACAGCCAGTTAAACAGTCATGTCAGGTTATTTCGTTGATACGCACATAAACACATATAATCACAATCATTAATAAACGAACAGTTAAAAACGACCTGTAAAATACGTTGTATTGGCGGTTTATAGGTTGTAAAAGCGGTAGCTTACAGTGTTTATAGCTGTCATGTCAGGAAATTCATAGACAACAGTGAAACTGTTTGTAGCATACGTCTGTCATGTGATAGCCTTGAACGTGCCCCAAATGCGTTCAAACATGAAATTCAGTGTATGCAATGAGTCGCTCACTGCGGTTTGGGGACGCGAAATCCGTACGATTAGAAATGATTTTCAGAGTGCTGGATTTAACCCAAGGCAGACAGCATTCCGGTCAAGCCGGGCATTTACGTTGATCGAGCTGCTCGTGGTGATTGCCATCATTGCCATCCTGGCCGCACTTCTCCTGCCAGCCTTGGCCAAAGCCAAGGAAAAAGCTTTCCGCATTTCCTGCATGAACAACCTGCGCCAGCTCGGCTATTTCATGCAGGTGTACACCGATGATAACAATGATATTTTCCCGGGGCATCGAGACTATCCTTGGTTTACCCCCCCTCCGGGCCATGATAATTGGTGGGGTGAATACATTTTTCCAAATGGGGGTAACACCAACATGAACGAGTCCACCACGACCACGTTCCGCTGTCCCGCCATCACCGGTGTGCAGAAAGAGGTCGATGGATCAACCTGGAGCTGGGCGTTTAATCGGGACTTTGTCGGCTATGGTTACAACAGCTACTTTCTGGGACTCTACCCACAACCCAACCAGGATACGGTTATTAATGGGATCCATTTTCCAACTGCTCAATGGTTCAAGCGAACCAATGCTAGGGTTCCGTCCGATACTTTTCTTATAGGTGACTCCGACCCGTATGGCGCAAAAGGTGGGAGCGGAGTCAGTTTTTCCTGTTGGTGGCCAACGGCATCTCAAACTGCGCCGAGTGCCAGCGGAAAATATGAGGGAGTTACCATGATGCGTCACAGCATGGGAGTCTGCGTGTTCACCGATGGTCATGCGGAACCGCGGAATGATTCCCAAATCAATCCGCCCATTGATCCAGCGACTGCAGGTGGGCATGCGCAAGGGTTAATCAACTCCCGTTACTGGGATCCGCTCAAACGTGCAGGTGATCAATGAACCGTGCGGCTAAACATTCCATTTCCTCCCAGAAAATCAAACCGTAAACAAACACCCCCCTGCATATGAACAAAAAAATAATCAGTCAAAACGTCAGGCCAGTGGCGACCTTGCCGTGTCGTCCCGTGCGGGCCGGCATGTCCCTGTCAAGAGCCGCAGCAAAAACAGTCGCCGGCTCAGCCAGTCTTATGATTAAGACCCTCATAACCCTGGTCGTGATGGTCGGTCTTGCGGCGTCTGCCAGTGCCCAGACCGTTGGCTTTACCGCTGGTCCCGGCGCCACCTATGGTGGTGCCGCTAACAATCCACCCGGCTTGAACATCGGGAACACTTTTAGCGTCAGCGGTGCCGGCATTGAGGTGTTTCAGCTTGGCGCTTTTAACCTTGGCGGTGCCGGTCTAAATGCCGCGCACACGGTTACGCTTTTTAATGCCACCACTCTTGCGGCTCTGGGCTCGGTGACGGTTCCGGCCGGAACGTCCGCCCCATTGATCAGCGGTTACCGTTTTGCATCGCTGTCTTCGCCGCTCTATTTGCCGGCCGGCAATTATTTGGTCTGCGCCTATCAGATGAATGGAAATGCCCCGGCTAATGATCCGTATGGCGATGGTTCTGTGGGTTTTAATGCCGGCGGCAACGCGAGCCCCCTGGGCGGCCTTTACACTTTCACCACCAGCCCAAGCCCGGCTTACCCTGTGAACACTGCCGGAACTTTTGACTGCGCCTCGTTCACTTTTACTAATTACCTGGCGGCGACTAACGTCTGGACCGGTGGAGGTGCGAATCATAATTGGAGCACGGCCGGCAACTGGAACGGGGCGCCCATCTTCCCCGCCGATGTGACCTTCGCCGGCTCAACCGGGCTGATCAACACCAATGACAACACGGGCATTACGGTGAACAGCCTCACGTTTGATGAGTTCGCCGGAGCCTTCACGCTGAATGGCAATGACATCACGCTGGCAGGCTACATTGGTTACAACGGAAATCCGGCCGCCCCGGTCACCCAAACCGTCAATCTCAATATGGCTTGGACCGGCAGCGAAACCATTGATACTCCGGCCAATGGAAATCTCACCCTTGGCGGCAACCTCACCTCCTCCGTTGACACCAGCTTGATAAAGATTGACAGCGGCACCCTGACGCTGGGCGGCACCAATACGATCCAAAGTTGGGATCTTGACTTCGGCACGACGACGATCACGGGAAACACCACGATCAACGGGACTGGTGGCCGCATTTATGTGGGCGATGGCGATTCCTTCAGCAAATGCAACGGCACGCTGAACATACAACCCGGGGCGGTGCTCAACATCACCGGCAACTTTGGTGACACCTTCGTGATTGGCCGTGACAGCGGGAGCGGGACGGTGAACCAGAATGGCGGCACGTTTACCTTCAATCCGGCCAGCGGTCAGACAATTTGGCTCGGCGCGACAGGCAACAGCGCCACGCGGTCGGAATATCACATGAACGGCGGTCTGTTGGACATGAGCCAGAATACTTTGGGGATCGGCCTTGGTGCCGGGGTGTTGATAACGGGGGCGGTGTATCAGGTCAGTGGTGTCATTTCCAATGTTTACAACCTGTGGGTCGGTTGGGGGAGCGGCCACGGCAATTACACGCTCAGCGGCGGGAGCATCTATATCGGCGCGCTCGGCATCACCACCACTAGCGGCAACTATGAAGTCAATCTGGGCGGCGGGACAGTCGGTGCTTACGCGAGCTGGGCGTCATCGTTGAATATGACTCTGACAGGGTCTAATGGTCCCGTGACGTTCAACCCGGCGGGCAATACCATCACACTTTCAGGCGTGCTTTCCGGCACCGGCGGTTTAACTGTGGCTGGTTCCGGCACACTTGAACTCTCCGGCGCAAACACCTACACCGGTGACACGATTGTCAATGCGGGCAGCACCTTGCAGTTGGATGCAACTGGTAGCAACCTGGGTGCATTTCGTCTGGCCAACCTGGCAATGCTGAACTTGAACTATAGCGGCAACCACGCCGTTTCCGCTCTCTACACCAACGGTGTGGCTCTGCCGGTCGGGACTTACAACAACGGCAATCTCCCCACCTTTATCACCGGCTCCGGTAATTTGGTGGTGTCGAGCAGCATCAGCACCGGCCACTGGACCGGTCTCGGTGCGAATAATAACTGGAGCACGGGCGGCAACTGGGATCAGAACGCGGTGCCCATCTTCCCCATCGGCGTGACTTTCGCGGGCTCTTTGCGCCTGGTGAACACCAATGACCTTTCGAGCATCACGGCGAGCAGCATTACGTTTAGCAATACTGCCGGAGCCTTCACGATTGACGGCAATGACATCACGTTGGCTGGCAACATTGGTTTCAACGGGAATCCGGCCGCGCCCCTCACCCAGACCATTAATCTCAATATGACTTTGAGTGCCAGCGAAACCATTGATACACCGGCAAATGGCAATTTGACCCTTGGCGGCAACCTCACCTCCTCCGTGGACTCGAGTTTGATCAAGCATCACGCCGGCACACTGACGCTGAGCGGCGTCAATGGGATCCAAAGTTGGGATCTGAACGGCGGCACGACGACGATCAAGGGAAACACCACGATCAACGGGACTGGTGGTAGCCGCATTTATGTGGGCGATGGCGATGACGTCTCCGACTGCAACGGCACGCTCGACATCGAGTCCGGGGCGGTGCTCAACATCATCGGCAGCTTTGCTGACCAGTTCGTGATTGGTCGCGACAGCGGCAGCGGGACGGTGATCCAGAATGGCGGCACGTTTACCTTCAATCCGAGCAGCATGCCCGGTGGCAACATTCGTATGCTTTTTGGCGCGACGGGCGATAACCACACGCAGACGGCCTATGACATGAACGGCGGCCTGTTTGACATGAGCGGCCACAATCTGTCGGTCGGCTGGGGTAACGAGACTGGCACCACCGGCGTGGTGAGCCAGATCGGTGGCGTCATTACCAATGTTAACGAGATCCGGATTCCGACCACGGGAGGGGGAAGTGGTTTGGGCGTTTACACGCTCAGCGGCGGGAGCGTCTATCTTCTTGGGGGCGGCATCGTCAACGACGGTCCCAGTTATGTAATCAACTTGGGCGGCGGGACGGTTGGGGCTGAAGCGAGCTGGGCGTCGTCGTTGAACATGACTCTGACGGGTGTCAATGGTCCGGTTACTTTCAACCCGGCGGGCAACACCATCACGCTCTCGGGCGTTCTATCCGGCAGCGGCGGCTTGACTGTGGCCGGTTCCGGCACGCTGGATCTCTCCGGAGCCAACAGCTACTTGGGCGACACGACTGTCAATGCCGGCACCTTGCAGTTGGACCAGACCGGCAGCACCCTTGGTGCGATTCGTCTGGCCAACGGCGCGTTGCTGAACTTGAACTTTAGCGGCAACTACGGCACGGCCCACTTCTACACCAACGGGGTTGCCCTGCCTGGCGGAACTTACAATCACGGCAACCTACCCGGATTTATCTCCGGCTCCGGTAATTTGGTGGTGGGTATTTTCTTCATCACCCAGCCACAAAATACACCGGTTTACCTGAATCAAAGCCATTCAGCGACCTTGACGAGTGCGACAACTGGTGGTTCACCCACTTACCAGTGGTATCTTAATGGTAATGCAGTGTCCGGTGCCACCGGCAGTAGTCTGGCACTGTCAAATCTACAGATAACCAACGGTGGAAACTATTATGTGGTCGCCACCAGTGGTTCTCTCTCGGTCACGAGCAGTGTGGTGTCCGTCACCATTTTTGGAGAGAACAACAGTCTGTTCGCGTATGAAGGTTTTCAATACCCTTCCGGGTCGTCGGTGGATACGCTGAACGGAGGTTTTGGCTGGAATGGCGCGTGGGCGCACCAATGGGGTAACGACGGTCAGATCATATCGGGCAGTCTGGTTGGTGGTGCGAATGTGCCGGCTGGCTACGACTCGCGTTCGATCACTAACGCGGAGTATTCCGATTTCGGGAACGATGGACGATTCCTGGATTGTTCAACCAGTAGTGCATTATGGACTAATGGCTACATTGACGCCAACGGAAACATTGGAGCTAGTGGTAAGACGATATATGTGAGCTTCCTGCAAGAGCCGTCCCAAGCTAATAATTACTACGAGTTCGATTTCCAACGTGGCAACTTGGGTGATCCGGGCCGGATGGGCGGTGTTGGCGATGATTCTGGAAATTATTCTGGAGGTGAGAATCATGACGTTAATCTGCGTGTCGAACAGCCAGCGGGTGGAAGCGCCACTGGGCATATTATCGGTGCCGCTGATCCGAACATAGTGGACTTCTATGTGGTGCGCATTGATTACGCCACCAACGGTGACACGGTGCGTGTCTATCGGAACTCGACTTCAACCATAGAACCGGCCAGCGCTACATTGACGGTTTCCAACGTGGTGGATTATTCCTTCAATGGCTTCGCCGTGGCTCGCGCCAATGGTCCGACCATGTCGGTTGACGAAATCCGGGTGGGTGCCACCTGGGCCGATGCCATCGGCTTGGCGGTGTCCAACCTGCTGCCGCCAACCAAGATCGTCAACGGATACAAGGTTCAGTTTGCCTGCACGCCGGGCTATTCCTACCGGATCCAACGTGCCACGGCTTTGACCGGTCCTTGGACAGACATAGCAACAGTCGTTGGTCCAGCAAACGCATTTGTCCAATACAGCGACACGAGTGCGCCGTCTGGTCAGGCCTTTTACCGGACGGTAACGCCTTGAAGATTGATTGGAGTCGCTCGCGTTTGGGTTTAGGCTAAAGTCGGTTTGGTGGTGGAACATGGAAGTTGCCGGAGCAACCGCTCCGGCAACTTTTCATTAAGTTGAAACGCTTTCAAGATGTATCAACAGGCATTAACAAGAAACACGCTGCTGCTGGCAATCAGTTTGAGTCTTTTGGGGCACCCATCGGCCAGTTCCCAGGCTGCGTCAACCTGGACCGGTCTCGGTTCAGATAATAATTGGGGCACAGGTGGCAACTGGAATTCGGCACCCAGCTTCCCCACCGGGTTGACCTTTGCCGGTTCGACGCGGCTGTCGAACAACAATAACCTTTCGAGCATCACGGTAAACGGCATCACGTTTGACGCCGCCGCCGGAGCCTTCGTGCTGAACGGCAATGACATCACACTGGGAGGCAACCTTACTTTCAGCGCGAATCCGGCCAGCCGCATCACCCAGACCGTGAATCTTAACATGTCCTGGAGCGTCAGCTCCCTGGACATTGATACTCCAGCCAATGGCAACCTTGTCTTTGGCGGCGCGATTACTTCCACTGCGGACTACAGTTTGAACAAGACCAGTGCCGGCACACTGACCCTGGGCGGCACCAACTCCATCGCGGGCCTGGGCGTCAACGGCGGCACGAACATCATCACGGGAAACACCACGATCAACGGGAATGGAGATGGCAATGATCGTATCTATGTGGGCGATGGTGATTTTCTCAACGGCTGCAAAGGCACTCTGGTCATCCAGCCTGGGGCGACACTCGCCGTGATCGGCGCCTTCGGTGACCAATTCGTGATCGGCCGCGATAGCGGAAGCGGAACGGTGATCCAGAATGGCGGCACGTTTACCTTCAATCCGAGCAGCATGCCCGGCGCCAACCTTCGAATGCTTCTTGGTGCGACGGGCGACACCCGCACACGGGCGGAATATGATATGAACACCGGTTTGTTGAACCTGAGCGGCTGTAATCTGTCGGTTGGTTGGGGCAACGAAACCGGCACCACCGGCCTGGTCAACCAGGTAGGTGGCGCCATCACCAACGTTAACGAACTCCGGCTTCCGACCACAGGAGGGGGAACTGGATGGGGTGTTTACACGCTCAGTGGCGGAAGCATCTATCTTCTGGGGGGCGGCATCGTCAACGATGGACCCAGTTATGTCATCAATCTGGGCGGTGGGACGGTCGGGGCGGAAGCAAATTGGTCGTCGGCGATGAACATGACCCTGACGGGCTCAAATGGTCCCGTCACTTTTGACACCGCAGGCAAAACCATCACGCTCTCGGGGGTGCTTTCCGGCAATGGCGGTTTGACGAAGGTTGGTTCGGGCACGTTGGATCTCGCCGGGGCCAACACGTACAAGGGTGACACGACCGTGAATGCCGGCAGCTTGAAGCTGGATGTGGCCGGCAGCAGTCCGGCTGCCATTCGTCTGACCACTGGGGCGTCGCTCAATTTGAATTTTGCCGGCACAAACACCTTTACCGGTTTATACACCAACGGTGTCGCCCTTCCTACCGGAGTTTACAATGCCGGCAATCTCCCTGGATTTATCACCGGCACCGGTGTGCTGAAGAGCATCCCTGCCTGGGCTGTCAGTCCGGCCAGTTACAATTTCGGTTCTGTTATAACAGGCACACTGGCGCAGATCACCTTCACCCTAACCAACGGAAGTGGAATCACTTTGAACGGCACGGCCAGCGTGAGCACTGTGGCTTATTCAATCATTTCGGGCAGTCCATTCTCGGTGGCCGCCGGAAGCACGGCGACCGTGACGGTGCAATTCGCACCCACCACGGTTTTCACCTACAACGACACCGTGCAATTCACCAGCGGATCGCAAACCATCAACGTGCCGTTGACTGGCCTCGGCTCCGGCCTGGCGACACCGGTGGCGGATTTCACCGGCACACCGGTATTGGGTATTGCCCCGCTGCCGGTCACGTTCGTGGATGCCAGTTCTGGCGGCATCACCAACCGTTTCTGGGATTTCGGCGATGGCACCACGACAAATACCACGATAACGACTCTGCAACACACTTACACCAGCGCAGGCAGGTGGACAGTGACATTGAAGGCCAGCAATCCACTGGGCATCAGCACCAACATAAAGCCGGCCTATATCAGCACAGCTCCGGTGCTGCGCATCCTGCCGGTAGGCGATTCCATCACTTGCGGCGTCAGCTCGCCGGCGAATGTTCCCGGCGGCTATCGCACGCTGCTCGCTTCGTTGCTGAACAATCTCAACTACAACGTCACTTTTACTGGCCTGCTCAACGTCAACAATCCCCCGGGTCTGACCGCCTGGCACGAAGGCCACAGCGGTGCGGAAATTGCCGGTGTGGATTATTGCATGCAGGGCGTGTTTGACAGCACGGACGACCCGGACATCATTCTGCTGCTCCTCGGCACGAACGATTACAATAATGGCAAAGGCGCAGGCGCAACGAACCGGCTGGATCTGATGATCACCCATCTGGCGACGAACCGGCCTAATGCCAAAATCATTGTGGCGAACCTGTTGCTCCGGACCGACAACGCCACTTTGGACTCGCAAATTACGAGCACCTTCAATCCCTTCGTTCCGGGCATTGTGGCGGCGCACGCCGCATTGGGCCAGCAGGTGTATTTCACGGATCTGCGGAGCGCGGTGACCTCGGCAGGACTCTGCTCCGACGGCATTCATCCCAACGCGAGTGGTTATGCCAGCATGTCCACCAACTGGTTTAATGCCATCACCAATGTCATTGGGGTGTTCGGCGCGACGAATGCACCGGTCGTTTCGCATGTGGTCAGCCTGGGCGGCCTGACGAATGTGGCGGTGACCTTCAGCAAACCGATGGCTGATACGGCGGCGAACAGTGCGAACTTCACGCTGAACGGCGGGGTGACGATTTCTTCCGCCACGCTGGATGCCGCGACCAAGCGTGTAGTGACGCTGGCAACCAGCCCGTTGACACAAAATGCCAGTTATACGATGATAGTAAGCAATGTGGTGGATTTGACCGACGCGCCGACACCCATTGCAGGAGGAACCACGGTAACTTTCAACGCTTGTGGGGCGCGAGGTGCGATGAATAATGTGCCGGAAGCTTTACACTTTCAACTGGCTTACTCGCTCGACATACCGAATGCGGCCAATTATTCGAGTGGTGTCACCTACACGGCGGACAACCATGCCAGCCTCGGTGCATTCGGCCGCGTGGCCTATTATCTGGAACTTCAATCCACCAACGGCGGTCCGCTACAATACGTATGGGTCTCGATGAATCCATTCACGGCAAACATTACGCGGATTGGCGTGCCGACCGTGGCAAGCGGGGCGGTGTTCCAGCAGAACGTGGTGAACATGGCCGTTGCGTCCAGTGTGGCAGGCATCGTTGTCGGCACGAACCTAAGCGGCGGCAATTTGGAGTTCTGGCCTTACAATTACTCGCAGGCCAACGCGTTGTCCGTGGCCGGCGCCAGTGCGGGAACTTATGACTGGGGCGACCAGAATTCCGGTAATGGCAATTACGGCTCCATGCAAATTGCGAACCACAATGCGTCGCAGATGCTCCTGTCGTTTAATGCCTGGGGTGGCTTTGGTGGAAATGCCGACCTGGGTATCGGCAACAACACCGTGTATCAAACCGGCAACTGGGACGTCATAGATAATCTTACGGATATTCAACCGGATTGGACGTTCCGTGCGAACGCGGCAGGTTATGCCGTAAAGACGCTGCAAGTCTTCATCCAGCCCGTGCCGGTGCCGGGAACCACGAATCTGTTCGCCGTGTTGGGCAGTTCCACCATTTTGGCTACCAGTAACCTGGTCGCCTTGGCGGGAAATCCGGCCAACTATCCTTTGTCCGTCACGGCGGTGAGTGCCACGAGCACCAACGGCAGCCCGTTGAGCTTGAGTGGTGGCACCATCACTTACACGCCAGTCGCCATCGGATCGGACAAGTTTACCTACATACTAGGCGATGGACATGGCGGCACGGCCATCGGCACCGTTTCAGTGAACAGCACCAATGGATTGGGTGGCCGGGTGAGCGGTATTGCCTTCGCCAACGGGGTGGCCGGACTGACCTTTACGGGCATACCCGGCTACCAATATCATGTGCAAGTTTCGACTGATCTGATCAACTGGAATGACGTCTTGACCACCAGCGCCCCGGCGGGAGGGGTGTTTCAGTTCAACGACAACGCGGCTCCGCTGCCGGATGCCTTCTACCGGCTGATATGGAATGGGAACTAAACTACAACCAGCCAAAAGCCGACTGAAAATAAAATTTTGTGTATCAACACGCATTAAAAAGAAAAGCACTGCTGCCCGTTCTGGTTTAGAATGTTAAGACAAAAGAATAAATAATTATGCTTCAAAAAATGTTGTTGCAGTTGAGTGTCCTGTTTGGCCTTTTTCTGATGGCAGCCAGTCCGCAGCGCACCTCGGCCGCCAACGTGATGAATTACGGGGCCGATGGCATGGATTACTTCCAGTTCACCACTCCTTCCATGGCCTTCGACAAGGCTTCCGGCTTCACGACGTTGATTACCTTCGCCATGCATGTCAACGCGGATGGAACTCTTTTGATCGGCGGCGTGGCCTGCACCAATGGCGTCTACGTCGGCCCCACCAACTGGAACTCGCTGATCACCACGTTGAAGACCCCGCCCACGACCGTCAATCGCTACGAGGTATGCATCGGTGGATGGACAGACACCAGTTTTGATAATATCCAGAGCTTGGTCGCTTCGCAGGGAACGGGTCCCACCAGCATCCTTTACAAGAATTTCCAGGCGTTGAAGAACGCGGTGCCGGGAATTGACGCGATTAACGATGACGAGGAACAGACCTACGATCTGAATTCTGCCACGCAATTTGCCAATATGCTCGGCAGCCTGGGATTCAAGTTCACCATGGCCCCCTACCAAAACCAGAGTTTCTGGGTGAACCTCAATAACGCCATCACCAACTGCGATTACATTTACCTTCAATGTTATGAGGGTGGAGCAGGCAACGATCCAGGGCAGTGGAATACCGCATTTGGACACGGTGTCGTTGTGATACCCGGTCAGGAAAGCAACACGGCGAATGCGGCGACAAATCGCCTCTGGTATCTTGAAACCGGGGTGCAGGGTGGCTTTTACTATCCAGACATAGTTTTTAACAGCACCTATTGGAGTGCCGCCATCATCGAAGCCAACGGCGCCGCTCCGGCAGCGCCGATCGGGGCGGCTACCGTCCAAGGGAGCAGACAAGTGGGTCTGTCGTGGAATACGGTTCCCGGAGCCATTTCTTACAACGTGAAGCGTTCGTTGGTCAGTGGCGGGGAATCCACCATCGCCAATGTTTCCACGGTTAACAACAACTGGCCCACGTCCAACCAATACCCCGATACCGGGCTGACCACCGGCACGACCTATTACTACAAGGTGTCGGCCGTCAATGCCAACGGGGAAGGTCTTAATTCCGCAGAAGTCAGCGCCAAGCCGCTGGCTGCGTCTATCTGGACCGGTCTCGGTTCAGATAATAATTGGGGCACAGGTGGCAACTGGAATTCGGTACCCAGCTTCCCCACCGGGTTGACTTTTGCCGGTTCGACGCGGCTGTCGAACAACAATAACCTTTCGAGCATCACGGTAAACGGCATCACGTTTGACGCCGCCGCCGGAGCCTTCGTACTTAACGGCAATGACATCACGCTCGGAGGCAACATTACTTTCAGCGGGAATCCGGCCAGCCGCATCACCCAGACCGTGAATCTTAACATGTCCTGGAGCGTCAGCTCCTTGGACATTGATACTCCGGCCAATGGCAACCTTGTCTTTGGCGGCGCAATTACTTCCACCGCTGACTACAGCTTGAACAAGACTAGTGCTGGCACACTGACGCTGAGCGGCACCAACTCTATCGCGGGCCTGGGTGTCAACGGCGGCACGAACATCATCACGGGAAACACCACGATCAACGGGAATGGAGATGCTAATGATCGTATCTATGTGGCGGATGGCGACTTTCTCAACGGCTGCAAAGGCACACTGGTCATCCAGCCAGGTGCGACGCTCGCCATGACCGGTGCCTTCGGTGACCAATTCGTGATCGGCCGCGATAGCGGGAGCGGGACGGTGATCCAGAATGGCGGCACATTCACCTTCAATCCAAGTAGCATGCCCAGCGGCAACCTTCGAATGCTGGTAGGCGCGACCGGCAGCAGCGCGACGCGGGCGGAATATGACATGAACGCCGGTTTGTTGAACCTGAGCGGTTGCAATCTGTCGATTGGCTGGGGCAATCAGACGGGCACCACCGGTTTGGTTAACCAGGTCGGTGGCGTCATTACCAATGTTAACGAGATCCGGCTTCCGACCACGGGAGGAGGCACTGGGTGGGGTGTTTACACGCTCAGTGGCGGGGGCGTCTATATTCTCGGGGGCGGCATTGTCAAAGATGGATCCAGTTATGCAATCAATCTGGGCGGCGGAACGGTTGGGGCGGAAGCAAACTGGGCGTCGGCGTTAAATATGACCCTGACGGGTTCAAACGGTCCCGTCACTTTCGACACGATGCCCAATACCATCACGCTTTCGGGCGTGCTTTCCGGCAACGGCGGTTTGACCAAGGTTGGCTCGGGGACGTTGGAACTCTCCGGGGCGGCCAATACTTACAAGGGTGACACGACCGTCAATGCCGGCATCTTGAAGCTGGATGTGGCCGGCAGCAGTCCGGCTGCTTTTCGTCTGGCCAATGGCGCGTCGCTCAATTTGAACTTTGCCGGCACCTACATTGTTTACGGTTGCTACACCAACGGAGTCGCAGTTCCCAACGGGGTTTACAATGCCAGCAACTTCCACGGATTTATTGCCGGCTCCGGTTCGTTGCAGGTGGCGGGACCGGTCAGTGCCGGCATCTGGACCGGTGGCGGTGTGAATAATAATTGGAGCGCGGGCGGCAATTGGGATCACAATGTGGCGCCCGTCTTCCCCATCGGGTTGACCTTTGCCGGCAGCACTCGGCTGGTTAACAGCAACGACCTTGCGGGAATCATAGTGACTAAAATCACCTTCGATTCTGCCGCCGGACCTTTTGTGCTGAATGGTAATATAGTCACGAACAGCGGCAGCGTTGGTTTCAATGGGAATCCATCCATACCGGTGACCCAGACCGTCAATTTCAATATGGCTTTGAGCGCCAGCCAAAACATTGACACCCCAGCTAACGGCAATCTTGTTCTTGGCGGTGCCGTGACTTCCGCCAATGACCTGACCAAGCTTGATGCCGGCACGCTGACCCTGGCCGGCACTAACGCGATCGAGAATCTGGATGTTGACGGCGGCACGAACATCATCACGGGAAACACCACGATCAACGGAAATAGCGGGGGCGGAAATTATGATCGCATTTATGTGGGCGACGGTGATGTCATTCCTGGCTGCAACGGCACGCTTGTCATTCAGCCCGGGGCGGCGCTAGCGGTCACCGGCAACTTTAATGACACGTTTGTCATTGGCCGTGATGGCGGGAGCGGGACGGTGATCCAGAATGGCGGCACCTTCACCTTCAATCCGGCCAACTTATCGCTCATGCTGATCTGCGCAACGGACGTTGCTGGCACGGCGGCCGCTTATGATATGAACGGCGGTCTGTTGGACATGGGTAACAAAATTCTGGGTGCTGGCTATGCCGTCGGCGGCGCGGTGACCACCGGCATGGTCAACCAGGTCGGAGGCGTCATTACCAACCTCAATACTCTCGAACTCGGGCCGCAAGAGTCTGGTGGTGTTGGCATTTACACGCTCACTGGCGGGAGCCTTTATCTTGGCGCGGGTGGCATCACCACTGGCGGCGGCAATTATGCCATCAACCTGGGCGGCGGGACCGTCGGGGCTTACGCGAGCTGGGCCTCATCGTTGAGCATGAGTTTCACGGGTTCCAACGGTCCGGTCACGTTTGACACGGCGGCCAATACCATCACACTCTCGGGTTTGCTTTACGGTTACGGCGGCCTGACCAAGGCCGGTTCCGGCACGTTGATCCTATCCGGTAGAGCCAGCTATATGGGCAACACGACGGTCAATGCTGGCACCTTGCAGTTGAATCTGGCCGGCAGCAATCCGGGCGCGTTTTACCTGACCAACGGTGCGACACTGTATTTGAACTCTGGCGGAACCTATGCGGTAGGCGCCCTCTACACCAACAATGTCGCCCTTCCCGACGGGGTTTACACTTCCAGCAACCTGCCCGGATTTGTTACCGGGACCAATGTTTTACAGGTGGTGAGCCTCAAAATCAGCTGCAGTTTGAGCGGCAGCGACCTGACGTTAAGCTGGCCATCAACCTATCTGGGCTGGACTTTGCAGGAACAGACTAACAGCCTCACGGTGGGGCCGAACGCCAACTGGGTGGATCTTGCTGGTTCGGCAAATGTGACTTCCACCAATATTTTGATCAGCTCGGCAACCCCGACGGCCTTCTTTCGTTTGCGTTCGCCACCGCTGCCTTCGGTCCCGCCCTTGACGCGTCAGATGTTCATTACCAACAATCTGCTCAATCTGCCGGTCAACAACAACGGTCCATCGCGGCGCGTGACCATCATCGTGGGTGGAATCCCCGTGCGCGATTTTGATATTAACCTGGCCGATGGCGCTCCGGACTGGTGGGCTTTCGTGGATGTCTCTGCTTTTCAAAGCCAGACCGCCACCGTGAGCGTGGACAATTTGGCTGTGGGATCCACGGGTTTGAGTTCAATTGTTCAAAGCAATGGCATCGTGGGCGCAACCAACCTTTATGGCGAGACTTTGCGGCCGCAGGTTCACTATACCAGCCGACGCGGCCTCATCAATGACGTGAATGGGATGATTTATTACCAGGGTCAATATCATCTCTACTACCAACATAATCCTTACAAGCTGGATTTTGCCGCCAACGGAGCCGAGCGGACCTGGGGGCACGCCGTCAGCCCGGACATGGTGCATTGGCAGGAATTGCCGGAGGCGATCTATCCCCATTCTTATGGCGACTGGGTTTGGTCCGGTAGCGCCGTCATTGATACGGCGAACACCGGCGGATTCAAAACCGGCACAAATGACGTGATCGTGGCTTCCTTCTACAGCACCAGCCGCGGCCAATGCATTGCTTACAGCAACGATGGCGGACTAACGTTCACCGATTATACCAACAACCCGGTGGTCACGGTCCCTGGCCGCGATCCGCATATGTTGTGGTATGCGCCTTCAAATTATTGGGTGATGGCCGTGTATGATTCAAACATTAATGGAATAGACTTTTTCACAACGCCTGATTTCCATACCTGGACCTATCGCAGTGGCATCGCCGGCTTTGCCGAATGTCCCGACATTTTCCAGCTTCCGGTGGACGGCAATACCAACAACATGTTGTGGGAAATCAACGGCGGGAGCGCCTCCTATATGCTGGGAACCTTTAACGGCGCCGTGTTTACGCCAACCACCGCCATGCTGCCCGGCAATGTCGGATCTGGCTTTTACGCCTCGCAAACCTTTACGGTGATGCCAGCCGGAGACACGCGCCGCGTCCGGATGGGCTGGGCGCAGGTGAACATGCCCGCCATGCCCTTCACCGGGATGCATTTCTTTCCGACGGTGCTGTCCTTGCAAACCCTGTCGGCGGGCGTTCGTCTATGCTCGGCACCGATTGCTGAAATCACCAATGCGGTGCAAAATACTTATTCGTGGACGAACCTGACCTTGAATCCCGGGTCCAATCCGCTTTCCGGAATCAGCGGCCAGCTCTTTGACGTCCAAGCGCAGTTTACACCGGGTTCCGCCTCGAGGATCGATTTCAACCTGTGCGGAGTTGTCATAACCTACTTTCCAGCCTCCCAGCAGATCTCGTGCGATGGGGTGACCAATCCGTTGCCGCCTGTGAATGGAACCGTCACTCTTGAGGTGATTACGGATCGTCAGTCAGTGGAGATATTCGGCAACTCCGGCCAGCTCTACATGCCGATTGTGACCACGCCTTACTCGCCGTCAAACAACGCGCTGTCGCTCACAAGTCAAGGGGCGTCCACTGTGTTTAGCTCTTTGACCATAAATAAACTTCAATCAATCTGGCCCGGTGCCGGTAATTAGCGGGCGGCGAAGCCCAAGCCACGGAGATCAAATAACACAACCGAATTCTTGAGAATTGCCCTTATGAATGATCCGGCTATAAAAATCATGACCCCGACGCAAGCCCGCGCTCTCCGCGATCTCCTTAAGGCCGAAGGCAAACGTCTGGCCTTCACCAACGGCTGCTTCGACATCCTGCACCGCGGCCATGTCACCTACCTGCAGTTCGCCCGCGATCAGGCCGACGCGCTTTGCGTTGGCCTCAACAGCGACGCCTCGGTCAAACGCAACAAGGGTGACAACCGGCCCATCAATTCCGAGGAAGACCGCGCCTATGTCATGGCTTCACTCGCGGCCGTGGATTGTGTCGTGATCTTCGACGAAAACGAACCCCGGGATCTCATTGAAAAGATTCTGCCCCAGGTGCTCATCAAGGGCCGCGACTGGGCTCATTACGTCAGCGGCCGGGAGGTGGTTGAGGCAAACGGCGGCACTGTCGTGCTCGCGGACATGGTCGAGGGCAAGTCCACCACCGGCACCATCGAAAAAGTTCTCAAAGTTTACGGTAAACAAGATTAAGCCATGACCACTCCCATTATCATCACCGGAGCCGCCGGCTTCATCGGGCGCAATGTGGTTGCCGAATTGAATCGCCGGGGGCACCAGAACCTTCTCCTGGTGGATCAGCTTGGGACCGATGAGAAATGGGCCAATCTGGTCGGCCTGCGTTTCGAGGATGTGGTTTCCCCGGCGAAATTCCTGGAAAGTGTGAAAACCGATGCCGCGCCGAAGGCATCCGCCTGCATTCATCTGGGAGCGTGCAGTGCCACGACCGAGAAGGACGCCGACTACCTGCTCGAAAACAATTGCCGCTATACGCGCACGCTTTGCGAATGGAGCTTGCGCCAGGGTGTGCGGTTCGTTTATGCGTCAAGCGCGGCGACCTATGGCGACGGCGCACGCGGCTATAGTGACGAGGATGACATTACGCCAACGCTTAAGCCGCTCAACATGTATGGGTACTCGAAGCATTTGTTCGACCTCTGGGCACTTCACTCCGGCGTATTGGACCGCATTGTCGGCCTGAAATATTTCAATGTGTTCGGTCCTTACGAAGACCACAAGGGTGGCATGCGCTCGCTGGTTCAAAAGGCCTACCATCAGATCATCCAGCATGGGTATCTCGAACTGTTCAAATCGCACCAGCCCGACTACCTCGATGGTGAGCAAAAACGTGATTTCATATATGTTCGCGACGCAGTGAACATTACCCTGCACTTCACCCTTGAGTCGCGAGCCGGCGGCCTTCTCAACTGCGGCACGGGCGTGGCCCGCACTTGGTTGGATCTCGCACGCGCGCTCTTCACTGCGATGGGGCGCACGCCTGATATCCGTTTTATTGAGATGCCCGAAATGTTACGCGGCAAATATCAGTACTTTACTCAGGCCGACAGCTCGAAGTTGCGTCGATCCGGTTATGCCAAGCCATTTCTCAGTCTGGAAGACGGCGTAAGCGATTATGTGAAGACTCATCTTGCCGCACGAACCTGACTGACCCTCTCCCGTTTTGATAAATGGCGATTGTTAGCGCTGGAGGCTCTTGGCCTGGAACCGTTGTGGGAAAATCGGCCGAGGTTGAAATCTAGCCATCCTCATCCCATTTTCATTATGGACCTGTGAATTCCTGTTCGTAGATTTTCGTTGGGCGGCCTCAATGTCATCGCGTCCTCGTTGTGTCGTTTGCAACATGGCAGGCATTCAAATTAAACCCGAATCATATGCTGGATTGTGTATGGAGTTTGACCACTTTAGCCACTATTTGCTCGGCGGCCAATTGGATCGCTTCATCCGTGGTGCCGGCAAAGGCTGATTTACCAGACTGCCCTTCGGCTTCAAATACTTCAATTTGATTTCCGGAATTTAAATCGGAAACAGTCACCTGAAGCAAAATGCGCGACTGGCCAGCCAAAGCCCCGGTCCACAATCGTGCATTGTCGGAAACCTTGTTGATCTCCTTTATGTCAGCAGCAACCTTTATTCCGCCGCCTGAATTGACGTCCGCTTTATTCCCGCTCACGCTAGTGAAAAACTGTGTTTCCCTCAAGCCAGAAACGATGAAGTCGTTAAGCAGATGTTTTTCAGTTTCCAAATCACCCAACGAACTGGTGGATTCCACGAAGACAAAGTCCAGCGAGACCAGATTGCCGAGCAAAACCGGGCTGTCATTCTTCACCGCACCCGAAGGCGACGCGCAACCGGCAAGGTTCAACAGCAAGAACAGAATCGCTGCAAGGTTTCCCACCCGCTGCCGGGCGAAATAAACGCCAGATGGCAGATATTGAAGCAAACCCGCGTGGTTATGGAGCGTTTTCCACTTGCCGCACTTGCTGATAGAAGTTAATTTCCGGCTGTCCTTGGCAGTCGCCGTTTGAGTGTTCGCTTGGTTTCTCATAGCGAAACAAATCTACTGCATCAAAAGGCTGCATATAATGACAAAGTTTAGTAAAACGGAAGCGATGAAATCGCCACTGTTTACAGTTTTTTTGCCTCGGTAGCTCAATTGGCAGAGCAGTTGACTCTTAATCAATTGGTTGAAGGTTCAAGTCCTTCCCGGGGCACCACCTCAATCCTTCGAACAAAACGTCCCCGGCTTCAATCGTAGAAACCGGCACCGTCCGCTGGCATCTCGAAAATATTTACAGCAAGCTCCACGTCAGTTCCCGCATCGAAACTTTGTTAATATTCCATTTCATGAAATCAGGATGACCAAGCCGGCGGGAGGTGTTTTTCAGTTCACTGCTTTTGGTAGGTCAGCAATTTTCCATCCGGTCCGAACGTCAGCCGCAGCACCCGGTCGGGATAACCGGTGCTCGTGCCCACGCCGGTGCCGACGGCCGAGCCGCCGCCGTAAAATCCCGTGCCCACGCCAAAACTCAAGCCGCCGCCATGACTGTGGGTGATCCAATCCGCCACGGTTTTGCCATCGTTCAACTTCGCCATTTTGTCCGGGGGTCCGAGGTCCGTCACTGCCTGGTCATACGTATAATTCCCGATGCGGCTGTTCCAGTCCACCTGGGGCGTGCTGTGGCAACCGGTGACGTGAAGGGTGAGTGCTGAAAGCAGGACGCAGTAAACAACTGCCAAAACAATCGAGATTTTGCTTCTCATCAACGTAAGCTAACGCACTATTCCCCTGATGCAAACCCGATATGGTTCCTCCGGTCTTTCTTTTCGGCAACGCCAGGGCTACGGCACCGGCAGCTCGAAGGCGACGCCGTAGTTGGGTTGCGCTTTGCCGGTGACCGCACCGACAAAGGGGTCGGAATCCCGCAACTGTCCCCAGCGAAAAGTCCCTTTGAACGGCGCTGCCATCCACGCCTTTTCACCGAACATGGCGTAACCCACGCGCGCATTTGGGCCGGGGTCCGACGCGCAGGTGATGATCACGGCATTGCCGGAAATGGCCACGTCGGTCATGGTAATTTTTTCTCCCGCGGCGGTGCTCACTTCAAAACCTTTGCCATCCTTCCATTCCGCGACGGACGGATGCGGTCCTTCAAATGAGGTTTCCCAAACCAGCGGTGCCACCGGCACGTGGTAATGAACCGTGATAGCAGCTCCGTTTCGTCCCACCCCGGTGGGTTGCAACGGTTGCCAGTTCCGGCCCAGAATCACCCGCTCATAATAAATCTGCCCGTATTTCTCGCCGAGCTGCTGGTAACCTTCGGTAATCAGATGAACGCCTTCCTTGGACGGATACTGATATTTGGGGCCAGAGCAGACAATGTCCGCGGGATGATCCACTCCCACTTTCCATTGTGCGAGCGTCGAGGCGGAGCGGTCGTTGCAGGAATTCTGTTGCGACACAATCATCTGGATTTTCTGTTTTTGCCCGGTGATGGCCGGAAGGTCGGAATTATAGTCGGACCACAATTGGTACAGGTCGCTCTCATAACTGGCATTGCCCGCGTCACATTCGCCGTGGGTGACAATGAGGGCGCCAACGCCGTAGGTCTTGCCGGCAGCTTTGGCCAGGCGGGTAATCGCCTTGGTCTCAATCATGGCCGCTTCGTAGGAACGGCCGTTGACTCCCCTTTGATCCGCATTCTTTTTCAGATAGATCATGCACTGGCCGTTTTCACCGACTTCACCCTGAACACTGATGAAGTCATGGCCGGTGGCCGCCCGGACCAGGGCGGTGATTTCGTTGCCCATGGCCGAATGCGCGGTCTCGCCGGCGATGTTGTCCGGCCACGAGCTCGGATAACCGGTGGAATGCCGGCCGATCGGTTCAACCAGCGGCACCATCGCCAGGTTGGTGTCGTCCGGGTCAACGGGCCAAGGCAGTTGTCCGGTGGAAAGCTTGAGGTTGTTGTACGGCTGGTTCGTGGAGAGTGCCGGCCGGCCGGCTTCGCCGACGGCCAGGCTTTGCCCGGTACCGATGACCCCCGACCAATCCCAGGGGAAATTGCCTCCGGTGGCCGGGACGGGTGTTGCCGCGTGCAAGGAAACAGCCGCCAGCAGGATGCTGAAGCAGCAGGAAAAAAGTTCGATGCTTGTTTTCATGAATGAATTGATGGTTTTACCGGGCGGTTACCCTGACAATTATCGTATGGTTCCAAAATGCACGTTCTCCGGCACGTCGGGATCGTCGAGCAGTTGAATGGTCGTGGCCGGACCCAGGTCCGGCTCCTTCCACGAGCGCAAGGCCCAGACGACTTTTTTGTCCGGAGCAATTTCCAGGGCCTGCACCGGCGCGGTGTCCGGGTCGATCTTCTGCGACCACTGGTTCACCCATTGATTGATCAATGTGTTCCCGTTCGGGAGGCGCGTGGCGGTCTGCAGGCTGTTGAACTGGTAATCCGGCACATCGGAGGAATTGAAGCTCCACACGGCCTGTCCTTCAGGGCTGATTTCCTGTACTCCCCTGCCACACACCAGCGTGTTCCCATTTTTCAGGCGCGACGCGGACCACGCGCTGGGGACGATGGCCGACCAGACCTGTTTTCCGGTGTCGTCGTATTCCGCCACCTGGTGCAAATCCATGTGCGCCACCAGATACGTGCCGGCTTCTGTCAGCCGCGCATGCCGGAATTGACCATGCGTGCTTTTCAAATTACCGGCCGTCAACGGCAATTCGCGCTCCATCTTTCCCGTGGCAAGATTGGCCACCAGAATTTTTGGTTCCGGCCCGTTTTGGATGAAGATGACATGGTTCGTCCCGATGGGTTGGGCGGTATGCGTTTCGCACTGCGGCGGAGCATCATAATTCCAGAGCACCTGCTTGTCGGGGCTGATGAGTGTTATGCCAAATTGATGGGCGAAAAGAATGTTCCCGTTGGAAAGCCGGACCGCATCGCTGATTTCACCCCGGCCCGACGGGTCATGATACGACCAGACCACCTGGCCACCGCGGACGATATAGATGTCGCGGGTCTTCGCTTCGCCGGCATACAGGAAATCATGTTGCGCCAATCCCCGGCCGGGCAAGATTGTGGGAAAGACCCTTTTGACCGGCTGGGTTTCCTGGGCTTGTATGCTGGCGTTGTTAAAAGTTGCAGTCAACACACCCATGGCCAGGAATGCCGGGAAAGCGATCTTCATTTTTGCCATTCTATTTTTTCGCCCGGCGTTTTCAATCCATCTTTCGCGCGATGGGCTGCCGTTTATGGTTCAAAAAATGTCGGCGATGGTTTATTTTGATTTCATGCCTGCCATTTACCATACCGGACCGGGGCGGATTGCCGCGGATTGCCGTCTGGCCATGGCAGCCATTTTGACCCTGACCGGACTTGCCGTCACAGGCCAGGAATCGGTGGCGCCTTCGTTTCCGGTGGTCACGAATATCGTACAGTTGCGACACCTGGGTTTCACGGCGGAGAACACTTGTTATGCCATCCGTTTGGAAGGGACCGTCTGGTGGGTGAGTCCGGCGCAGGGACGGTTGGTTTTGAAGGACGAATCTGGAGCGGCAGAACTGAAAATGGATCTGGCCGGCCAGCCGGTCCAGCCAGGGCAACGGGTACGGGTGACGGGAAACGGCACCATCGTCCGAAGCGGCGCCGGATTCCGGATTGGAGTCACGGGGCCGGTGGTGGACAACGATGGTATTCACGGCATGGCGGTGAAATCCGGGGTCGCTTATCTCAAGGCCGGACGGCAACCCATCCGTGTGGATTGGTTCAACGGGGTCGAAAAGTATGGATTGGAAGTGGAATATGAAGGGCCCGGCCTGCCCCGGCAGAAAATCCCTGACGCCGCGCTGTTTCGGGTTCAGCAAGATTCAGTCACGGGTGCCAGCCATTGGATCAATGGACTGGATTATCGTTGCTTTGAAGATTCCGGGGAAATCTTGACGGATTTCGGCCAGCGGACGGCGATCAAAAGCGGGACGATCGGGAATTTCGATCTCGGGGTCCTGGCACGTTCGGAGCATGTGGGGTTGCAATTCACCGGGTTTTTGGAAGTGCCCCGTGACGGTCCCTATACTTTTTACATCACATCGGATGACGGCAGCCAGTTGTTTGCCGGCGAACCGTCCTTGCGCTTGGAGGTGATAGGGCGGGCGGGACTGCCCGCGCCGCGGCAGATTGTCATCGGCCAGACATTGCGTGAAGGAGAAAACGACCAGTGGGCGGAAGTAGAGGGAAAGGTGACGTTTGTGAATGAGCAGCCGGACGGGGTCAAGCTGGAGTTGAGTGCCGGGGCCGACCGGATACGAATGGAGATTGCGGACGGTTCCGAGTTGCCGGCTGTGCCGCTGTTGAACAGCCGGATTCGCGCGACGGGATTCTGCCAGAGTGCCGAAGCGGTTGATGGACAAAAAGTGCCCGGCGTTTTATTGGTGCCGGGCGGCCGGGAAATACAATTATTGGAAGCGCCCCGGGAGGCCATGGAAAGCACGAACCCCGAAGCGGGCGCATTGCCGGAGTTGATCACGGCAAGCGAAGTGCATCGTCTGAAGCGGGAGGAAGCGCAGCGCGGCTACCCGGTAAAAATCCGCGGCGTGGTCACGTGTGTGTTCCCGGAGCGCCAGGCTTTCGTCATCCAGGATTCCACCCGGGGACTTTACGTGGAGGACCATTCCACCGTCCGGTCTGGGCCGCCGCAAATCGGTGAATTTATGGAAGTGGAAGGGGTGACGGATCCAAGTTTGTTTGCCCCCATTGTGTATGCGCGCCAGATTGTCAGCCTGGGCGGGGGACACCTGCCCGTGCCGGTGTACCCCACCTGGGATCAACTGTTGAATGGGAGCCTGGATGCCCAATATGTGGAAATCCAGGGCATCATCACGGCGGTGCAGACCAATGGAGTGACGCTGTTGACGCAAGGCGGTCGGATCAAGCTGGAGTTGCGTTTGACAGGACTCAAACCCGAGGCCATGCAGCGTTATGAAGACGCCCTGGTACGGGTGCGCGGTTGTTTGCTGGCCTCATGGGATTACCTGACGCACGAGGTAAAAGTGGGCGAAATCCGGATTTACGGAGCCGATATTTCGGTGGATCAACCTGCTCCCGTCGATTTGTTTGCCATCCCCCGGAAGTCGGCGGCGGAATTATTATTGTTTGATCCCCAGGCGAGTGTGTTTCAGCGGGTAAAAGTATCCGGACAGATTGTTTACGCGCGGGACATGGAAAATTACCTGACCGACGGTCAGAACGGGCTGCGGTTCATCACCAAAAAACCGGAGTCATTGAAGATGGGCGATCTGGTGGAAGTGGTTGGCTTTCCAGAATTGAGTGGCGCATCCCCGGTGCTGCGTGAGGCGGTCGTTCGCAAAACCGGTACCGGTTCCCTGCCACCGCCGAAGATCCTGTCGGCGGACAAATTGATCCAGTCGGATTATGATGCGACGCGTGTACGGGTAAAAGGCGTGCTCGTGAGCGAGAGAAGATCACCCGCGGAACAGACGTTGGAGATCCAGAATGGTGTGCGGACCTTTGTGGCGCATCTGGATGCTGCGAACGGAGTGGTGGAATCATTGTTGGTGGGCAGTCAGTTGGAATTGACCGGAGTCTATTCGGGCCAGGGCGGAAACCGGGCGGTGGGGCAGGACATATCCTCCTTTGAACTGCTGCTCAATTCGCCGGCGGACGTGAAAGTGCTGGCCCGACCGCCGTGGTGGACGCTGGAACGATTGTTGATCGGCATGGGCGCATTGGCGTGCGTGCTGGCGGTAACCGTGCTCTGGATCACCCAGCTCCACCGCAAGGTTGAGGCCCGCACGGCCGAATTGGAAGTTCAGATCCAGGAACGTCAGCGCGTGGAACATCAGCGGGCCATGGAACAGGAACGGGCTCGCATCGCCCAGGATCTCCACGATGAACTCGGGTCGGGAATCACCGAAATCAGCATGCTGGTCACCATGGCCGGCTCCGCGTCCCAGGCCGACACTGGCGCGGAACGGCATCTGGTGGAGATTGGCGACCGGGCACGGCAGATGGTCACCGCCCTGGATGAGATTGTCTGGGCCATGAATCCCAAACATGATTCGTTAAAATCACTGGTGAGTTATTCCTGGCTCTACATGGATCGTTTTCTGAAACTGGCCAACATTGCCTGTCAATTGAAAGGCGCGGTTGACCTGCCGGACCGGGCGGTGTCATCCGTCCACCGGCACGAATTTTTCCTGGCCTTCAAGGAGGCGTTGACCAACGTGATCCGCCATTCCGGGGCCACGGAAGTTCGCCTCGGGGTCTGGTTGATCGGTGAACGGTTGCGGTTGTCCATCGCCGACAACGGGCGCGGATTGGCTGTTGACGCCACCCAACGGGGAGGGGATGGGCTGGTCAACATGCGGGCCCGTTTGGAGAATTTGGGCGGGCGGTTTGAAATCGCCAGCCAGCCGGGCCGGGGTACCACGATCCGTTTTTACATGCCCTTGAATCGATAATTTATGATCCGTGTAGCTATCGTCGAAGACAGCAAGACCATCCGTGAAAGCCTGTCGCACTTTGTGCAGACGGATCCGGAATGTCGTTGTGTATTCACTTGCGCCACGGCGGAGGAGGCGCTGGTGGGGATTCCCAAGCATCAACCGGAAGTTGTGTTGATGGACATCCAACTGCCGAAGCTGTCGGGCATTGAATGCACCGCCCAGATCAAGAGCATGCTGCCGGCGGTTCAGATCATTATGGTGACAGTGTATGAAGACACCGAACGGATTTCTGCGGCGCTGAGTGCGGGGGCTTGTGGTTATCTGTTGAAACGCTGCACACCGGCGGAACTGGTTTCGGCGGTCCGCGAGGCCAAGATGGGTGGCGTCCCCTTGCAGCGCGAGGTCGCCCGCAAACTCATCGCCTCTTTCCAACAACCGCTGACGGTGGCGACGGGGGTGGATGAACTGCGGCCCAGCGAACGGAAAATTCTTGAGCTGGTGGCCATGGGCCTGGTCAACAAGGAGATTGCCGACCGTCTGGGTCTGACCATCGGGACCGTAAGATGGCATTTGGATAATATTTACGCGAAACTGCATGTTCATTCCCGCACCGAAGCGGCGTTAATGTTTGCTCAAAGGAAACAGCATAAGTAATTCGCCTGTAGTAGTTTACATTTCCGCATGGAGTTCTGGTCGGTCTTTCATTTACCCCTTCAAACCGACTGGATTGGGCCGACCCGGCATTTGCTAGGCTAGGCAAAGGCAACCATTAAGGAGTATTGTCAGGCATTACACCTGTTATGATTTCCAAACGCCGTCCGATATATTCTGACGCTCCGTGTCGGGCACTTGCCGGTTTTACCCTGATTGAATTGCTGGTGGTCATTGCCATCATCGCCATTCTGGCGTC